>Ga0114964_10000992_pt1 | contig 20954 bp, 23 predicted proteins | sample C_131016_MF_Meta_FD_92638 | JGI IMG/M metagenome (GOLD analysis project Ga0114964, IMG submission 92638) | Freshwater microbial communities from Lake Croche, Canada to study carbon cycling - C_131016_MF_MetaG | ecosystem: Environmental > Aquatic > Freshwater > Lake | place: Lake Croche, Canada...
ATTCTGAATGTGTCGGCGGCTGAGAAGTCTACTGGCAAGTCGAATAAGATTACGATTACGAACGACAAGGGTCGTCTGAGTCGTGAGGAGGTGGATCGTCTGGTGGAGGAGGCAGCGAAGCATGAGGCGGAGGATAAGGCGCGTTTTGAGCGTGTAGAGGCGAAGAATCAGCTAGAGTCTTATTTGTATAATGCGCGCAACTCTTTGAAGGAGGATAAGGTGAAGGAGAAGCTGGGTGAAGAGGCTGGCGTTGCCCTGGGGATTGTGCAAGAGGGGATTGCTTGGCTGGAGGCGCATCCTGAGGATGAGAAGGAGGCCTACACGGACTATCACAAGTCTGTGGAGGATAAGATTCGTCCTACGATGATGAAGCTGTACCAGGATGCCGCACAGGAATTCAAGCCGACTGAGGCAGAGGCTTCTGGGCCAAAAGGCCCCAAGATTGAGGAAGTGGATTAATGATATTACTCTTGCCATTTTAAAGATTTGATCCAAGTGGCAAACGCTTTGAGTTGAGGTTCAGGATCTAATTCACGAGCTCTGGCTTTACATAAATTAGACTTAGTCTTGTAATAGGCTGCGTCTGTTTTTAGAAGTTTGATTTCACGGACCCATGCGTGAATATCATCACGATTACAGAAAATTCCTGCACTTCCGCAGCTTTCTAAAAGTCCTGGGGTAGGATGAGAAATCACAGGAATTCCTGAGGACATGGCTTCAACAGCCACGCGACCCCAAGATTCTTCCATGGAAGGTACAAGTAAGATATCAGTCTTTGCGTAAATAGACTTGATATACGGAGTATTCTCCACGTATTTTATGTTTTCTACCGTATTATCTGTGATTTGATTATTATACCCTCCTTTTACACCCATGAAGGAGATTCCTGGCATTTGTTTTGCTATTTGAATCAAGACTTCGCCGCCTTTGTTTGAATTCAAATTAATGAGAGTGACATATTCACGAGTTGTTTTAGTTTCGTATTCTTTCCAGTATACGGGAGGATAGACAACGATGGAAGGAATATTGAAGGAGGAGTAGTATTCTTTTATCCAGTGGCTATTGTGGATAAAATAGATATTTCTAGGATTTACTTTGACGTAGTATTCCAAGAATTTCTTACGATAGTTGTTGTGTAAGACACAGACAAAGGGACGTTTTGCCACCATGGCGGTTTTCAAAGCTTGGGGTTCATTATCTAAATGACTGAGTAAAACAGCAGAATGTTGTACAGCGGTAGATACACGTTGTTTATGATTCTTATCAATCACGGTGATTCTTTCAAAATCGTGGGCTGGTGTGGCATTTAAGACAACATTCGCTTTCCAACCTTCTTGATGAACGAGAAAGCGATTTATGGCGTGTGCCATCCATTCTGCACCAGCATTATGGCTAGGGGGGTACATATGGATTAACCATGTTACAGTCTTTTCATCTTGTGGTAAAACCGGTTTGGCCACGTATTTATCATCAAGATATTGAGTTACACTCTTGAGACTATAATAGAATTCAGCGATCTTCATTAAGTTTTCTCGCATTCTTTCATGAATCACTTGATCGTATATAGTATATAATAGCGTGGCAACAATAGCAAAAAAACAGATGAAAATAATTAAATAATTTGTCCCATCTGCTTGTTTCATTCCTTTACTATACTTACTTATTTTTTAGAAGTTGTTGTTTTAGCTTTGGCCTTCCCCTTTACGTTTGCGTGAGCTTCCCAAGGAGTCTTGGGCGCTTCGCTGCTGGTGCTTGTCATTACGCCGACATTTTCTGTTGCGGCAATCCAGGCTTGTGCCCAAGAACGGAACATTTGTGCACATGCCTTTGCGGCTTCTGCAATAAGTAGGCGTGCGGATTCTTCTTTTTCATCATCAAGGCCAATTCGGAGAAGGAGTTCATCACGAAGAGGATGGGGGACTTTGTGTGATGCGAAGTATGCGCCACCTGAACCCATGGGCACAATCTTATTGGAATCGATCCATGTTTCAAGTACGATTCCAAGAGTGTGATCTTCGCCTTGGAAATAGAAATCGAATCCTTTCATGAGGGATTCTGTGGGGCGAATTTCCAGAGTTTTTGTTTCTTCTGAATCTTCTTCGCCCTCGGGTTTTTCAACACGAATACGTGTTTCACGAATTTCCACGTTATTGGGCAAATCGCCACGATCAATTGTCGCGTACTTTTCGGCCATTTGTGCAAGAGCGATGAGGGCTTGATAGACAATTGCTTGAACTTCCATGGTACCGAGGCTTTCCACGGTAAAGTCAAAGCTATACGGTTCACCTTCTTCATCCACTTTGTAGCAACGGTAGATTTCCAGACTACGAAACTCTCTTTCTAACTCGCCGCGACGTTCATCGTCTTTTTCAAGATCACCAGGATCCACTTTCTTTTGATCTTTCAGCCAGGTAACCCAAAGCTGCTTGATGCGCGCAGGGTCTTCATCACGTGTATACATGTATGCACACTGGGATGTGGGATTGAATCGTGCATGTTCGCGGCCCTTGCCGAGAGTTGCGTAGGCTTCTAGATGAATTTCTTCGGGTTCCTGTCCTTCCACCATGGGTTTGAGAAGTGCCAGAATACAGGTATCTCCCGTGATTGGATCGGGATGAAAGAACTTTGTATTTGGGACTCTTATCCGCTCTGACCCGTCAGTTGTAAGCTCCATACATTCGAAATCAGATGCTGTTACGATGCGAACTTCATCTGTATCATTCACAACCTTCAAACGAAATAGAACAGAGTCTTTGTTCCATCCTTGCTGCCCTTCGGGCATAGCGATGGGTAGCAGACCGATACGATCTGCTAGCATTTCATTTGACATGGGAGTGCTGTTCTTGAATATTTTTACGTCGGTTGTATCACCTGCTTCTCCCATATCGGCGCGAAATCCGAGTACAGACACTTCCGTTTGAACAGCGCGACGTAGAGCATTTGCGTAGGTGAAGATAGTCGGTGTTAGTTGGAATGCGAGTGTTCTCTTATTCACACGCTTCAAGTTCGTGAATGGTGAGGAATCCATCTGGGGACTATATCTATCTGCTCCCCGGCTTTTCAATTTTAGACCTTATGTCAAAGGTGAAAGGTGCGCTTCTTAGATTCTTCTGCGCTTCGTATCTGATTTCAGAAGGAGGATGAACCACGGTGGAAAGAAGAATATATGTTTTTACAGCAACGGCGACAAGTGGTCCAAGGTGTTTATTGAAGAACTCGCAAAGACTTCTTGGGTTCCAGAGTTTCAATTCATATGTGTGGATCCTGGTCCGAATCGTCCTTCTTTGCCCAAGTGGTTAAAGCAGGTTCCTACGTTGGTGATTGATGGCGAAAAGGATCCGATAAAGACGGATACAGAGGTTATGAATTGGTTATATGAGCGTAAGATGAGAGAAGCTCCGAAAAAACCGGCGGTTGCATCTACGGCAGCGGCTGTCGTGAATGGTGAACCGGCATCGTATATTGGGAATGAGATGAAGGGTTTTGCCAACGCTGGCTATAGTTTTCTTGATTCTGATACGTCAACGGGGGGAAATGGAGGAGAAACGATTCCAGGAACCTTTAGTTTTTTGAATGGTGGTGCAAGTCCTGGGGACAAGACGGGCCAGAATCTTGGCCAGACTTTACAAACACAGGCGGGTCGGACTAAGAAGGAAATGATGTTTGATCAGCAATTGGATATGTACAAACAACAAAGAGAATCTGGAGTTCCGAAGGGTCCTGCAAGACAATAAAACAAATCTAAAGACTACTTGAGTTTTTATACAATAGGTAAAAGAATGTCAAAATCCCCGTCAACTCTTGGCCTTTTTAACGACAAGCTGATTGGTTTCTTTGAGGACTTGTGTGCTTCATATCCTGAGGAGCGTGATATCAAGATGGCGTTGGAGGCGCTGCAGGGTGCTAAGAAGATCAATCCTCGCTTGATTCTGGATATGTTTGTTGAGAATGTGGGTAAGCCTCTTCGTGAGGATATCATGAATGAGAATGGTGAAAAGCTGATTGCTTATGCTACACAGGTAATTAGCACTTCGTATAATGATATGTTATCTGCTTTGATGATTTTTCAGAAGCACTGGCCTGAGATGTCTGATGGAAGTCGTAGTGCTATTTGGAAGCATTTGAAGGCTTTAGTACTTTTATCGGAGATGGTAAGGCGCTGAAGGGGAAGCGAGGGGGGCGTAAAAGAATACCAAGCTTCTTAGTTATATCTGATAGAATGGCATCGGCCGACTTATTTCATACGAAATATTCCGACTTTGCTCGTGATTTGCTGGGTGCTTGTCCCGAGTTAACAGGCGACATCGAGAGGGCGTTGGCTTTATCATCTGACGAGCGGAAGGAGCAATTTAAGATTCAGGTACTTCCTTATTGTTCTCCTAAGCGTGATGCGAAAGTGGGGCCTGCTTTTGTATTGCCCGGTGTTGCGATGCCTTTGCAGGTTTGGATTGATCTTTCTGAGAAATCCAGAAAAGCGATTCAGGAGCACTTGACTTTGTTATCATTCACGTATTTGATTGAGACAGGGACCAAGGATGAGGGTGCAAAGAATGGTTGGGACACCACATGGATGAAGAAGATGATGGAGGAAATGAAGACGAAGATGGATTCTATGGACTTTGATGATTTGGCGGGCAAGTTTGCGGGTTTGTTTGGTGGTGCTGCAGGCGGGGCAGCAGGTGTTGGCGGAGCAGCTGCAGGATTTGCTGGATTTGCAGGTGGAATTCCCGAGATTCCTGAGCGGTTTATGAAGGGTCAGATTGCGAAGTTGGCGGAGGAGATTGTGAAGGAGTTGAAGGTGGAGGATTTTGGTATTGATGCAGAGACCATGAAGGCTGCAGGGAATGATCCTACGAAGGCGTTGAATATTATCATGGAGGTGTTTGCGAAGAATCCTGCTGGTTTCCAGAATACGGTGCAGAAGTTAGGTAAGAAAATTGCGCTGAAGATTCAGTCCGGTGCTATACGTCCACAGGAGCTTGTTGCGGAGGCGGAAGAGTTGATGAAGGTGTTTAGTGAGAATCCTAGATTTGTGGAGTTGATGGAGGCTTTCCGTCAGACCTTTGGATTTGAGAACAAGGAGGCGGCGCAAGCTGCTGGGCGTGATAATGAGAATCGTCTTTCTGTAGCGAGAGCGCGCTTACGTAAGAAGCTGGAAGAGAAGCGTGCTAAGGCGGCTGGTAAGGGCCAAGGCAAAAGCAAAGACTAGAAAACGAGAGTCATGTCAGAGGGGAGATGTCCGCCACAAAACAAAAGAAAAGGGGGATTCAATTCTGTGATCCGTATGTTTGGGAGAACCCGACTTATTTGTTTAGTTTTGGGAAAGATGCTGGTTGTGTAAGCGAGTATACAAACTTTATAATACTCGTGTACATCGTGAGTATTTTATTTGGATTGATAGCAACTCATATTACTCATGTAACAAACTTAGTTTTCTTTGCGATTGCTGCAGCCACCTTCTCGTTGGTCCCAACGTTCAAGAAGTTACACGAAGTCGAATCATTCCGTATGCAGTTTGTGGGTTCTGAGAACGTGCATGAGGATAGTGAAGATCCTGATAAGTTGCTACAGCAGGCGCTCGTCCAGCCACCCACATCCATAATGCAAGAGGGATTTGTTACGATGCAACCGAAGAATGGTTTCAATCAAACGGGCGTACCTGGAAATCCTCCAAATCCGTTCAACAATATTTTGATTAATGAATACGAATATACTCCGACGCGACCTGCTGCTCCTGACATAAATACGGCGGAGGCAAAGATTGCTTTAGATGACTTCTTCAGAGTGCAGTTTTACAGCGATCCTACCGACGTATTTGGAAAATCGCAGAGTCAGAGGCAGTTTATTACACAACCTTCTACAACCATTCCGAACGACCAGGGAAGCTACCAGAATTGGTTGTACATGATTCCTGGCAAGACATGTAAGGAAGGAAATCCTGAGGCTTGCTATGGCGGTACGAATGGATCTCCTTTACCTTCTTTAAACAATTGATTGTGTGACAAGTGTGGGGCGTTTTAGACATGAAAACTTTTTTAATGTCTTTCCCCGGGTTTGTAATACAGAACGCACACATATACCGATAGCAGCTTGCTCTCTTCCTCTTACACCTTTTGCCGAGCCTTTACGAAGTTTTATTGTTTTACGCACCTTTTTAATACAAGAACATAGTTTATTAGCCAGGGATTTGTTTCTTTTATGTGCCATTCTTAATTCTTATTTAAACATATATTAAAAGTTTTGTTTCTGTGTTAGAAGGAAAGGATGGATATCAATCGTTTAACACACACACGCGATGATGCCTGTGGAATATCTCAATACTATTCGCAGAGTGTTGGACCCGGTCGTTATGCTGTAACAAACCTAGTACCTGATGCGAAACAAGTGAATCCTATTGCGGCTCAGAACTTATTGATTTATCCTCAGGAGGGTTTTGGTGCGAACAACGCCAGTATTGATGCAGAATCCGTGTTGAAGAATCAGCCCGAGTTTAAGAATAACCGTTGCTTGATTCGTAATCAGGCTCGTCCGTTCTTGTCTGTTCCTTATATGGGCACAGGTCGTGGAAATCCCGATGTGGAGTCTATGTTGATTTATTCGGAGCAGGTACGTCAAGGAAAGGAGTGTGGCACGATCACGGAGAAGGGTTTTGATGGTGTATTTGAGCCTTTGATCAAGACGGTGCGTGAGAACATTCAGAAGCCTGAGCACTTGGTCACGGAAGTGGCGGCGAATGGCTGGATCCGTGGTGGAATCCCGAGCAGACAATATTTACGCGACGTGAACTGCTGATTGAGTTTTTTCTCCCTTGTAAAGCCAGAATATGGAACAGGAAGCTCCGCCGATTCGTGATCATCCTTGGGAAAGAGAAGAAAATCCGCAGACGTATCAACTTATGAAGAGTTATGGGGAACACCCGAATCCTGCACAGCATATGTTGGGTGTTGTGGGTGGAAACGAAGTCCCGTATAAGAATCGTATGACCCAGGTGGATACAGAGTCTGACTTACGTGGAACTACGCGCCCTCTGACCTACTGTCCTTCTCGTGAGCACTCGTCGCTGCCTCATAATGTCCAGGGATTTGTTCGTATAAACACAAAGGGAATGACATTTGTGCCCGTCGTAACGAAGGAGTTGAAGAAAGATCAGATGTGGTCATATCCGGCAACTCTTGGGCCTCAGGGATTGACGATTGAAACATGCCTCCGTCCTGAAAAATATTAGAACTATGCGTAGATCAGAGGAGAATGTGTACCATTCCAGTAAAACAAGCAAATCTGACAAGTTCAAAATGGGATGATGTTCACCAAGCAGACGATCAAAGAATTTCTACATATGCGGGTCGCTATGCCTTTGTTCCGTATCGAAACTGTCCTGACACATTCCCTTTTAATGCGACACTCCGTTTACAAGATTCTGGGGCTGGCTGGGTAAAAGGGAAGTGGCGCACAGAAGTGGAATCTGACTTGAAAGGAATAGGTCGGCCTCCCACGAGATGGCGTGAAGATAAGCTTCTTTACAATCCTGAAACGAATGAAATCAATAAAGCAGGGTATGCAAATGGGCCCGATGAGGACTTTCCCATGAACTTCAATCGTATATCCAATCCTCCTTGTACTCTGCGCACAACAGGATGGAACAGATGGCACCCCCTCTTTCACGATCCGCAGGCTACCTTTGAAACTCCGTTTGATCACTTCATTCCTACACGCGATATTGACAAGTATAGATTCAGAACACACGATGTGCCTAAGGGTACATATACAAAGGAAATCATGGCGAGAATAAAGTAATGGCTAGATCTCCAGAAGAGTTGAAAATAAGTATATTTACAACTCTTTTGCATTTACATGTAGTAGTATGGAATTGGCAGCTCTAGCACTTCTAGGTGGTGCTGGCTATATATTAGCACAACAGACAGCACCCACTCCAAAGCCTATTATAAGAACTGTAGCTGAAAAGAAAGAAGGATTCGCTAATCCTGTGGGACAGAATGCGAGACCTGTGAATACAGTCCAAACAAGTTATAACAGACCGAATCCCGAACTGGATCTTCGCTACAACGACTTAATGGGAAATCAAGTTCCTCCTTCTGAACCTTATCCGTCATCTGTACCCTCATATCTATCCGGCGGAGGTGGAGGTGTTGGATCCTCTGGACGTCTAAGCATCTACCATCCCTCTGTTACTGGAGCCGACACAGGCTCTGCCTCTTTTGCGATTCCCGTGCCGATCGCGAGTGCTACTCCTGATGTCATGATGAACCCTGCTGGGATTGAAGCAAATCCTACTTATATTGATGGCGAATTCATTACAAGCCAGCTCACGGGCGAGGTCATGAAAACTTCCGAGTTTGTCCACAACAATATGCAGCCTTTCTTTGGCAGTCGTGTGCGTCAGAACGTGGCGCCCGATACAAACACGAGTCGTTTGGATAGGTATACAGGTGCTGGTTCTACAGATATACGTAAGCAAGAAGTGGAGCAAATGTTTGACAATACGCAGCAGCCTTTTGGTAATGTGTATGGTTTGGAGGATGCTTCAGAATTCTTACAGGGTCGTATCAACGATCCCAGAGTTCGTAATGGAGAGCGGCCCTTTGAACCTGTAAGAATCGCTCCAGGTGTGGGAGAAGGATTTAGTGCTACGGGCAAGGGTGGATTCCAGCAGTTTGAGGTGAATGAGTTAATGATGAAGATGTTGCCTCGTACAGATGATCTACGTGTAGCAGATAAGCCCAAGTTGACCTACGACAAACCCGTCGTGCCAGGCCAGCAGTTTATTGGAAAGGCGATGGAAGATCCTGGAGAGGTTCGTAAGTATCGCCCTGATACATTCTATATTGACGATGATGGCAAGCGCTTTGGTCCTGGCGGTCAAGACGCATTCCAGAAAGAAGCCGTGCGTCCTATTCAAGTAATGCCGAAAACAACACGCCCTGAGACGAGTGTGGAATACACGGGACCTGGTGCGGCTCAAGAGGCTGGTATGAACTACGTGGTGGGAAGCTATCGCACACCCATGCACCAGCAGTACGGTGGTGCTGGATACCGTAATGCGGATGGAAGCACATACATGAAGCAGGGAACAAAGGATGACTATGGCAAGTCAAGCTATGAGATTCGTCCGAATGAGCGTTATTTCACGGAAGGTCGTGCGCAAGGTTTGAACTTGTCGCCGGCTGAAGCTGGTGCTGTTACCACGCATTTTGAGGACGAGTCTCGTCCAACTCGTCGTGGTGAAACGATTGGTAACATTCGTCAATCTGGCACGGCGACTGGCTATGCGGCTGGTGCGCCTTCTATCACAGTCTGGGATCCGAATGATATTGCGAGAACCACGGTCAAGGAAGGAACAATCCAGTTGGACCGTTTTGGTGTTGCCGCGCCTGCCGACGGACCCGAGCGTATCACCGTGTACGATCCCAACGATATTGCTCGTCCCACACAAAAGGCACAGATCTCCGCAAAGTCATACTACACAGGTGGCCCGAAGGCGGCGGCTGAGCGTTTCATGAGCCACACATCTGCCTACAATATGCGTCTCAATCCTAGCAAGCAGCAGATTGCCAAGCGTCCTGCTCTGGGTGGTGGCAATATCCAGCTCTTCCATGGCGATGAACCTAATGTAACATATCGCAAGCTTGATACCGACATCATCAACGACCGCGCTCTGTCTGTGAATCGTTCTCTAGACTTAGGACCTGGTGCTGCTGATATTGGCCGCGTGAAGTACAGAGCCCCTCTCAAGCTTGACGTGTCGAATGAGCGCAACCAGCGTGAAATCATCTCACAGACTGAGAACAATCCGTTGATGCAGAGTTTACATAAAAACGCCGAACACGATGAAAGACTTGCTCAAGAAATAAAAGCCGCTAAATAAATAGATGTTTGAATTCAATCTTACCCCTACGACTCGCAAAGAAATTGATAATTTATTTGCAAGTTATATTGATCCTGATGATCCTGAAATCAACATAGATGAAATTGAGATGGATAAAACTTTCATAGCAGTCGTGGTAGATTCTGGCATCTTAGCGGTAAAGTATACGATTGAGAATGGGAATGTGATTGCTACGATGGATCCAAAGTTTCAAGGAAATATGTCAGTTGAGAATCTTACAAGTTCTTCGATCACACGTGGACTTCAAGAATTTGTGGTAGAAAGAATGAATATGAATGGTGGCAAGCGTAAGCGAAGCTCAAGCAGAAGAAAGACTCGTCGTTCTCAACGGCGTAAAAGCCGAAAGACCAAGTAAATTCTCTAAAAGTGTGTTAGAGGGGTTGTTTGGAATGTCTGGATATAATAAAAATGCCTGGGACTATTACCAAGCATATGGTTTAGTTCCTGGTATGGCACAACCAAGAAGTAAAGTAAAATTAAATAAAAATAATATATATACATTCAATCACCGAAAGGCAACAGTTCCTGTAAGTATGATGAACGCGTATGGAATTCGCGAGAATGGCAGTTTTGTTCCTGGTGGACTTGCGAATGAAAATCGTAGAAGGACAGAAAGATATTTACAGATAAACAAGTCTAGAAGCCAGTCGCCTTCTCTTCCAGAGCCACCACGTACATCTTATTCTGTTCCTCCTCTCCCACCTCCTTCTCCTGTTTCATCAAGATCAAATTCTCCTAATTCGAACATGTATGAAAATACAAAAGTATATGAACCTTCCTTTATTCCTATTGAGCCGCAAACAACAAGATCAGGACGCGTTTCAAGACCTCCTTCTCGCCCTAATTACGAACGCAGAAGCCGCAGGAAAAGCCGCAGGAAAAGCCGCAGAAAAAGTCGCAAGGCTCAAACAAGAAAAGCCTAAACACCCCTCTAACACAAGACACAGAATGCCTCAACCGGCATGGCTTATTTATGGACCACCAGGTTGTGGGAAAACCACCTGGATTCTATCCCAAGTCAAGCAAGAAAAGAAGAAATTATACCACTGGAATGCGCGAACTGATAGAACTTTGAGAGAAGGGCGTGAAACTCTACACAGACAAGTACGTAGTCAAGAACCTCTTTTTGTATGGATTGAAGGCGCAGATGACTTGACTCCAGAGGCGCAGGCATTCTTAAGAAGAATCTTAGAGACTGTCAGTACTTCGGTGCAGTGTATTCTAGAATGTCGTGATCCGCAGAGAATTACCCCTGCAATCCAAAGTCGTTGTGAGTGGAAGCAGTGTTCTTTCAAACAATCATTCCGTAAGGAAAAGCAAAAACAGATTATCGGTACTTCAGCGAATGTTGCAGTACCTGAGAATTCTTCTTGTTTAGAATCTTTTCATGCTGCTGTGCAACCAATCGACTGTTTAAAAGAATACTTGAAACACCCTACGCTTTGGGAAGAGGCTATTTTATCACTCAAGGCGGTAGGAGCAGGTTCAAGTCCTTGGGCACATTTATATCATTTGAAGGCGTTGTGCGTTCAATAGAACACTTATTCAATCGCAAGAAATCTAGAATAAGATGGATGCACCTGAGATTTCTGTATATGGAGAGGCCAAGGGAGAATATACTCGGCAACTCTGTGTATTTCTAACGCCTTGTTTGGAGACCTACTTCCTAGAACTCTTGGAGCAAGCAAAGACAGAAAGTCCTAGTGCGACAAAACATTTATGGCAATTCCAGAATCTTCTTCAAGCAATCCCGGATTGGAATCAGGACAAGGTGATACGTGAAACAGAGCGCATACAAAAAGACTGTAAGTGCGACTACTTGGAAGAACTTTTGACTGCCGTTTTTATTGCTCACACCAAAGTTCTTTCTGCAATTCGTTTGACGACGAAGCAAAAGAAGTTGCAGATCACCATTCCTAAGATAGACCACTTCTTACACCGTGTTTTGGCCGATTGTGCCCGCAGTCTTTGGACGAATGCTTACTTGTTTGCTGATACAAACAGTATTGAAAAACAAAAGAGTCTTCGTGTAGTGTCTACGCTAATTCAAGAGGCAATCTTACAGGCGATTCGTGGGCTCTTGCCTGTAAAGTCTATTCTGCGCGAGTACCTGCATGAAGATGATGATGATGAAACTCCTGCTCCTACTCCTGCTCCTACTCCTGTTTCAAAGCCGGCTGAGGAAGTCAAGGATATAAAAGAAGAAACAAAGCCTGTTGAGGAAGTAAAACTGGCTGAGGAAGTAAAGCCTGTTGAAGAAGTAAAGCCTGTTGAGGAACTAAAGCCTGTTGAGGAAGTAAAGCCTGTTGAGGAAGTTAAGGTTGTAGAAGAAAAAAAGCCTGTGGAGGAGGAAGTTAAAAAGGCAGAGGAAGGAAAACCTCCTATGATTTATATTGACACGAAGCCTTCTGTAACTTTTTCTCAACAACATGAAATGTTTGATTCAGCTTTATTGGAAGCGAATGAAATTCAAGACATTCCTTTTGCGGAGGCTGAGAATAAAAAGGACGAAGATGAGGAAGAACAAGAAGATGCAGATGGAGATGAGGAACTAAAATCACTTGTAATAACGAGCGATTATATGCCGATGGATGCAGGAGATTCTGAGAATATTGCAGACTAGGAGAATGGCGCGTTTACTTTAATTGTTCATTAAGGTATTTGTTGTTAGAATGGATGTATCAAATACTGGATTTTGGATTGCTATAGGAGTTGGCGGTACTGTTATTGCGTCGATGAGTTTCGCTGAACAAGCGATGTCAAAAAATAAAGATGAACCTTTTCGCCTCCGTGCCGTTTTCCGTGATTTTTGTATCGGAGCTTTTTTGACAGCAACAATTTATATGTTCCTCCCGGAATCTATACAGTCATGGATCAACATGGGTAAGACTGCTATAGGCAGTATGACAGGAGGAGGGGAAGTAGCCACAGGAGCTGCTAGTAGTACTAGCACTTCTTCTGGCTCATCAGATATTGAATTACAAATCGGTCCTGCTCGTTTTTAATCAGCAGAACAACGGATATAAGGTTTCAGAGTTCTCCACATCTTTCGGATTTACCTTGTAAGTGCTAAAGATTTCCTTGAATATTTGATCTTGAGGTTTGCCAACATGTTTCACATGTGTGGAAATATGTTGATACAAGTCAAAATCAGGAAAACGTTCTGTCTTATCCTGGTCAAATAAGACATTACGACCATTCTCATCAATCAACCACGACCACAGAAGATTCCATAGAGGTGATTCAGTTTCGCGAATAATCCAAGAATCTTCTTTACTGAGAATGGCACCATCAATATTTTCTATCGGCATCTCTGGAAAAAGTGCTTCAATTATACTTACAGAATAACGGCACAAGTCAAAGGAAGGATTGGGATAGATGAGAGGTGAATTCTTATCAGCAAGAGGTCCAAAGTTATACTGGCCTTCTGCATCCCCTCCTTTTTCATAATCATCGCTAATGAACCAAGATTCATTCACACGAAAAATGGAACGTCCAAAGTCAATCAACGAGAATATCTTTCCATACGTCGGCACACGGAAAACCGTGCCATTACGAGTCTTATAAAAGAGATATTCTTTCTCAGTCTTTCTCCAGACGATATTATTCGTGTGCAAGTCGTTGTGAGTGAATCCTAAGACTCCTTGGGCCACACAAAGAGCAGCGATTACTTGGAATGTCCACGCAGTCCAAACTTCTTCAAGAGTCTCCTCCTTTTCCAGCAAATCATCTAACACACCTTCCATATGTTCTTGAAAGATTAACATAACAGGATAGTCTTTTAGTTCAATATACACAGAAAGATCTTCACCTTCGCTCCCATCCTCAGAATTCTCCTCCTCCTGAGAACCTTCTTCAGTATCAACTCCTATATCATCGGTACTAGGGAGTGAATTTACACTCTCCAATTCAAAAAGAGTTGCGGAAACTGGTTCATTATTCAAACTAATGTGAGTATGTTCTGTGTGATTACTTCTATTTGTTCTGGGTGTTGAATAAGAAAAATCCGTAGAACGAAGAGTACTCGTGGGTGTTTGTAAAAGATCGTGATCTTCTCCTATTTCATCGTCTTCTTCGTCATTATAGTTCATATGTAATGTAAATACACCTTCTTTACGTTTTTCCCAGAATCCCTTGTATTTTCTGTACGAATCAAACTCATTCGTGATATTGTAGCGATAATTCTGAGCAACTCCTTGAAAAGAACCATAAAAAAGACAAAAATGGGGTGAGATATTCCTTTCACGCAGCTGGCCGAGTAAATAGTTTGCCAGACTATCGACATAGGCCTGGTTCATGGAATTCTTCAATTTATACTGTTTTCTTCTTTCTCCTTTGGCGGCATTCAAGTAATATGACTGTATGGTGCGGATTGGATCTATAAGATGGGTTACTTTGCAAAAAGCGTTTTTCTTCTTTTTGTTGACCCCTTCTACGACACAGGGACCACTTCCTTCAAATTCTACAAGTTTGCCGAATAATTCATCGGATTGTATTTGTCCTTCGGACTCGGGCATGGATCCAAAGAAGTTTGCTAGGATGGGTGTAAGAGAGGATACTTGGGAGTATCCTTTTATCTTGGGAGCACCCGAATACTTCCGCCAAATTGGCATAGCAACAGGTATATTCTGAGTTAAACACGGATCCATCTATCCCGCAATTTATCTTTTCAACAAGCCCAAAGGGCCGCAGTAGCAGCAACAGATAAACGATGAGTAAATGCTGGGATATAAATTTCCCAACACCCAATACAATAATGACAGATAATGCCGCAGCTTTGAATGTGGGTATCCGGAAGTTTGATATGAAAATGATTCCGCAGGATGCAGTTTGTGTTTTTATCGGCAGAAGACGTACTGGCAAGTCAACTTTGGTTCGCGATCTCTTATTTCATCATCAAGGAATGCCTTTAGGCACCGTTATAAGTGGAACAGAAGAGTCGAATCAGTTTTACAAGAAACTCATTCCTCCTCTTTTCATTCACGGCGACTACAGCCCCGTGATTATTGCCAATTTCTGTAAGCGCCAGAAGTTGATCATGGCAAAGATTCAGAAAGAGATTGAGGCCTACGGGCAACAGAAAACAGATCCTCGCAGTTTCTTGATTATGGACGATTGCTTGTACGATGACTCTTGGTTGCATGACCGCAATATTCGTTATCTGTTCTTGAACGGTCGTTGGTTGAAGGTGTTCTTTTTGATTACTATGCAGTACCCTCTTGGTATTCCGCCGATGTTGCGCACGAATGTGGATTATTGCTTCATTCTGCGTGAACCCTATGTAACAAATCGCAAACGTATTTTTGAGAATTTTGGAAGTGCTTTTCCGAGTTTTGAGTTTTTCTGCCAAGTCATGGACCAGTGTACACAGAACTACGAATGTATTGTTATGAACAATAATTCACAGTCGAATAAGTTGGAGGATACAGTTTTTTGGTACAAGGCTGAGATGCATGGAGAGTTTCGGATTGGCGCTCCAGAGTTCTGGCAGCATGCGATGGCTAATTACAAGGAAAAGGATGGAGAAGAGACGAATGAATATGATGCTACGGCGGCAAAACGGTTGAAGGGCCCTGTCATTCAAGTTCGTAAGTATAATGGCGGCTCCTAAGCAAAAGAACAAAGCTTACTAAGATTTTGATCGTATCTGGTAGAAGATGGCAAAGTCATTAACAACAAAAGATTGGACTGATATTGCCTGTGCGTTAGGAGTTGTTTTAGTTCTCGGGTTAATTCTCACGATACTGAGTGCGCCGATGGCGAGTGAAGGATTTAAGAATCCCGATGTTATACGGTGTGATGTATATACGCCGTGTCCCGGTCATTTGAAGTGTATAAACGGGTTCTGTGCTAGAACTGATCCTGTGCCTGTAAGAGAAAACGAGCCTGCCATACTTTTACCCGATGGGCAGCCCTACCCTTATCCTGAAGAAAACTAAAATTACTATAACAGAAGGAGAATGAAGAAGATGTTCGGTCTGAAAACGATAACACTCTACGGAATTCTGATGATCTTCATCGCGGTTGGACTACTTCCCATAATCAAAGGAATGGCTCCTCAGTATTTCCCTGGATATGCGAACTTCCGTGATCTGGATTGCCAGGGAGTAACTTGCCCCGAAGGACAGTTCTGCGGTCAAAATAAGCAGTGCTTCAATATCGGTACCCGTTATCCTGATAACGTTCCGATTGGAAGTGTATAAGAATCTTCATAAAAATACATATATCAAAGTAAAATTTCCTTTGATATTTGTCTAACACATACAAAAAACGTTTACTCTTTCTTCACATCAGCCTTGATCTCAGCTACGACCTCAGCTACCACCTCAGCTACAACTGCAGCCTTCTCCATCTTACGAGAAATCGCCAAGTCAGCAGGCCCAGAGAAAAGACCATCGTAATTTGTCTTAGACTCGGATTCCTCGGATTCCGGCACAGCCATGTTGGTCGTCAGCTTCGCCTCATTCTGCTCCACGTCCGCGGCATTCTTAGTCTTCGCCATTCCAATACGCGACTTCTTCTGCTCGTTGTAAAACACTTCGCGACTGTCCTCATTCTCACGATACTTCTTCATGAGAGTGTTGAGCTGCTCATTCGCGTACTCTGAATCCGTGATCTTGTTCGGATCAGGCTCCCAAGCCATCCACTTACCAACGGCGCCCAGATATACGTTGAAATTGGGATCGGCCTTCTGCAGACGCTTGGCCCGCACAGACGCCTCGGCCTCAGAAGCAAATACACCACGTACCTTGATTCCGCGAATCGTTGTACGGAACTCATTCTGCTTGAAGAACTCCTCCTCTAACACAGTCCCGTTCTTGAAGAGGAAAGTCTCAAACTCTTCCTGCAAAGACGACTCAGAAATCTCACGAAGATTCTTGCGGGTGTACTGCTGAAACTCTTCCACAAAAGTGTCTACGCGAAAAACACCCTGGCGAATTTCGGCCACAACATCCGGCACAGAAGTCTTCTGGGATTCCAAATCACCCGCAATCTTATCAAGCTTCTTGTTCATCTGAGTGATTTGATCGGCAAACCACGCCTCAAATCTGCTAGTACGCCACTGCAGAGGATAGTCCTTCAAGAACTGCTTGAACAGAAAAATATCCTTGTTGTTCAAGATCTTTTCAGGACTCAAGAAACTCAGTAGCACTACCTTCTGACTCGTAATCTCAGTATCCTCCGTCAGATAATCTTCATCCTCCTGGAGCTTGCTCATTTCTGAAAGTTAATTCATAAGTCTTTTAGACCAACCAAAAAATTCTATGAGAGATCTATAGATAAGATGGACCTGAGCGATTTATTAACGCGTGTCATCAAGTATGTGGTAGAGGGTGTGGCGGTTGCTCTGGCGCTTGTATTCATTCCCCGGAAGAGCCTGCCTGCTGATGAGATTCTGACGGTGACGATCGCGGCTGCGGCAGTCTTCGCGGTGCTGGACATCTTCTCCCCAACGATGGGCACTACGGCTCGCCAGGGCGGTGGCTTCGGTATCGGCGCGCGCTTAGTCGGCTTCCCTGCGTAAATTACATAGATTGTGTAAAAAGAATAGACTCTGGTCTCAACGACATCAGATTCTTTTCTTCTGCTCGTTTTCCAAGAAATGACGACGACATACAGGCTGATACATATCAGAACCACCCACACAGATTTGCTCACACTTCACACCATTCACAAGAGCCGTGAATAATGCAGAAGTCCCATCACCACACATCTTACACAAAGCATTCAAACGAATGACATCATCAGCCAAAGGAAGCAGGTTCAGAATATCTCCAAAAGGTTTACGATCAGAATCTCCATCCAGACCTACGATGATTACATCCTTCCCATCAGTCTCTACCGCCTCCACCACAAACTCATACAAACCGGTAAAGAACTGAGCTTCTTCAATCACAATCAAGCGAGCTGCCTTATAATCCTCGCCATCACGAACCCCCTCTAACACCTTTACACCCAAAGCCTCAACAAACGTCTTGTCATGTGTTATGATTTTACATCCAGAAGTGTCATAACGCGTGTCAATATTTGACGTAATACTCAGAGTCTTCCAGCCAAGAATTTGTGCTCTGCGAATTCTCTGAATCGCTGCCGAAGACTTGCCAGAAAACATGGGACCAAGAATTAATGTAAGATGCATTTTTCTATATGTTGTTCTTGGACTTTTTTCCAACACACGCCGCGTGTCAATTTTACTTCAAATAGAACGAATAAATTCCCAACTGAGATCCTTGCAAATCAACTGCCAAATCTTATCCTGATTGTACAACTTGTCACGATTCTTTAACAAAGGAAAGCACTGCAAATAATCATCCAACTCTAAAAGCTCGCAAAACTTGTACAAGACATAAGAATACGATAAGAAATTACTGCGATTCTTGGGACAGTGCTTCACGAAACTACTCTGGATCTCCTTGAACATGAAACGCAACTTCTCCTCAACCTCACGACTCATGACTGGCGCAGTCTTTCCATTTATACGATTCAAAATATAAGGAACGTGTTCATAGAAATTCGTGTGCTTCAGCTTTTTCAGAATCTCACGAATCTTGGCAGGCTTAATAGACTCCGTGTTAACAATTCGCTCTTTCTTCAACTCGTCCATAATGGCCTCAAAGACTTCCTCAGGAATCTCTGTGCTCTCCTTGGCTTGGAATTGAGCTAACCATTCATTAAAGTGATTTATACGTTTGTAAGCATAGTATGTCACTTCACGCGGAGGATCCTTATAACTCGGCTTGTCGCTGTCAATCAAAACAAATTCTTGATGACCGCAACCATCACAGAAAAACTGAGCTTCGTTTATACTAAACGTCATCTCTTTATCACAACTCTCACATATTCCGTAAGGATCTTCGTGGGTAGTATTCACGATTCTCGCATGTTGTGGATCGACCTTTTGAAGATATCTTTCTAATAATACTTCACGACCTTCTTCTTGAACTTTGTCTTTAGGAGTTGCTACGAAAGGGATGCTTGAACCTTCTTGTAAGGCGGCAAGAACACTCCCAGGCTTTACCTTCATGGTCTTACCCATTCCTGAAGAACCACCATTCTGAATTTTTTCTTGTAGGTCATAATATTTATATAATATATCACCAGTTTCAAAGAAATAAGAATACATGGGAGAATTCTTATTCCAATCTTCTTGTTTCCTTTTTAATTGTTCTAGTTCATCTTCTAATTGATTTTTAATAACAACATCGGAACATTCTTCAATCTTTGTATTCAGGGTTTTGATGCTCTTGTCTAAGAGGGAAGAGTTCTCCTTTTCTTTTTGGAGCTGTGATATTTGCATTTGATGAAGATTGTCCAGAGTTGTTCTGGTTTTAATAACCCCCTTTTCCGCCATCTAGTCCTTTCTAAATAAGAAGTTTAGACCGGCTCTATTTTTTTGTACATATTTGATAATTCCAGGATCTAACTAAAATATATAAGGGGTAGTTTTTTATTTATCTATATAATAGTCTATATCAACCCTTATTATATTTAATTTATAAAAACTAATATTCGCATAATTCAAAATTTCTGGGTGTGGTATAGCAAGCTGTTTCTCTAATAAATCAACGATATTTATAGAATTATATTTTTTCATAACATCTGTATTTCCATACGCAATATTGTCATTCATACCTCCTCTATAATCCCGCCCGCAAGGAATATAAATAGTATTATTATGCAATGAATCAAAGTTAAATTTATTTTTAAATACACAATCTACTCTTAGTGAAAGAACACACGTATATTGAACATCGTTTCTATTTATATGTTCTTCTAATAATATAAACACTCTATTTTTGTTAATAAAATGACAAGTCATATTATGAATATTCACTTCATCTGGTTTACCTGGATAAACATTTAAATTGTAGTCGTAATGTATACTGCTGTTATTGTATAAAATTGGTTTATATAAACGTATAAAATCATTTAATTGTGATTCGGATGAATTATCAGAGGAAAGAAAAAAATCAATATCATTATCTATTCCCAAACTTTCTACTATGTTGTTGTAATGTTCCACACAATTGTTCAATCTACCATATATAAGAACAGCAATACGCATTTTTAATATAATAACATATTATATTAAAAAACAAATTGAAACACACTACCTATTATAAAAGCTGGTTATAACTATGAAATCTCGGAATATAAATCATAAGAATCAAAGAGTACAGAAAATTGTATATGAAATTCCAACTTTGAGTAAGAAAACAGAACTCCCCGGTCTGGTTTAAAGTTTAAAAAAGTTTGACAACTTCGTATAAAATACAGAAATGAACGAGTTTTGAAAATTTTTTTTCTGGCAGATGAATATAAAATGACAGGTGGTGGTCTTATGCAACTTGTAGCTTATGGCGCTCAGGACGTGTATCTGACGGGCAACCCTCAGATCACGTTCTTCAAGGCGGTGTACCGTCGCCACACGAACTTCGCGATGGAGTCCATCGAGAACCCGTTCAACGGCAACCCCCGTTTCGGTAACCAGGTGACCTGCACGATCCAGCGCAACGGTGACTTGATCTACCGCATGTACCTCCAGGCGACGCTGCCGTCCGTGAAGCTGCAGGCGGCCGACGGCTCTGGTGCCCAGTTCCGCTGGCTCAACTGGGTGGGCCACAACCTCATCGACTGGGTTGAGCTGCAGATCGGCGGCCAGCGCATCGACAAGCACTATGGTGACTGGCTCCAGATCTGGAATGAGCTCACGCAGGAGCCTGGCAAGCAGGCGGGCTATGCCAAGATGGTTGGCAACGTGCCCCACCTGACGAATCTGATCGTGCAGGGCGGTGAGGACTGCGACAACGCCTGCGCGGGCGGCGAGCCCAATGCGTCCTCTGAGCTGCTGGGCTGCTCCCCTGAGTATACGCTGTATATCCCTCTGCAGTTCTGGTTCTGCCGCAACCCTGGTCTGGCGCTGCCGCTGATCGCCCTCCAGTACCACGAGGTGCGCATCAATCTGCAGTTTAACGACCTGCAGAACCTGATGTGGGACTTCGCGCCCCTCGCGACCAACGTGCACGCCGTGCGCGACCGCGTGAATGCG
>Ga0114964_10000994_pt1 | contig 20925 bp, 18 predicted proteins | sample C_131016_MF_Meta_FD_92638 | JGI IMG/M metagenome (GOLD analysis project Ga0114964, IMG submission 92638) | Freshwater microbial communities from Lake Croche, Canada to study carbon cycling - C_131016_MF_MetaG | ecosystem: Environmental > Aquatic > Freshwater > Lake | place: Lake Croche, Canada...
ACCCTTCGAAACCCTCGACTCTGACAGTGAACGGCACACAGGTTCCACTTTCGGTACTCCTACCCGGCGTGCTGCCGACACCGACACCGACACCGACACCGACACCGACACCGACACCGACACCGACACCGACACCGACACCGACACCGACACCCACTCCCACGGCGACTCCGGCACCCAGTCCGACGGCAACTCCTAAACCTTCTCCCACGCCCACGGCGACTCCCAAGCCAACACCAACACCGATTCCCTCGCCCACGGCGACACCGGCCCCAAGCCCCATTCCTGTGGCGGCTGTGCTGATCGGCCTCTTTCAGGTGACCTCCGTCTGGGATACTGGATACAACGCCAACCTTGTCATCAACAACGCGGGAACCTCCAGCCTGGCAAGCTGGAGCGCCGCCCTCGCGGACACCGACATGGTTACCTCAATCTGGAACGGAACTAGCAGCTCCGGAGCGGGTGGCTATCAGATCACCCCCGCATCTTGGAATGCCTCAATCCCCGCGGGTGGCTCCGCAACCGTGGGATTCACCTTCAAAGGTGCCCCTCCGGCAAAACCCACCAAGCTTGTCGTCAACGGGATAGCCATCCCTCTCTCGGTCGTGGTGCCGACCCCCTCGCCCACACCTAGTCCAACTCCTACTCCGTCGCCCTCGGCAACACCGACGCCGGTTCCCTCGCCAACCGCCACCCCAGCGCCCAGCCCTACGGCCACTCCTACTCCCACCCCGAGCGCCACTCCCACCCCGATGACTGGAGTGAGCGCCCGAAAGCTCATTGGCTACTTCCCGAGTTGGTCGGATCCTTACTACTACTATGCTGGATACAGCGGCACCACGATGACAGATGCGCAGTTGGTCGCCGCCAGCAAACTCGCCGCCACCAGCCAGACTCCTTACACCGACATCTGCCTAGCTTTTGCCCAGCCCAACTTCAGCTGGTCTGGCATAGCTGCCAATACCTGGACGGGTACCGGCATCCAGTTCTCCTCGGCCCCAGCGGATGTTGCGCAGGCGATCCGCATCCTTCACCAGAAGGGACAACGTGTTCTGCTCTCGGTGGGCGGAGCGACCTACAACTCATGGAACTCTCTTGCCGCAGAGGCGGGAAAAAGCGTCGGTGCCTCCACCGCGCCGATCCGCGATGCCCTGGCCAAGATCATGGTCGACCTGAAACTCGACGGTCTTGATGTCGATTATGAAGTCAATGGTACCGATGCCGCGAACGTCTCCAGCTACGCCCAGGCGATCCAGGCAATGAGGGAAGCGATCGATCAGGCCACCAAGAGCGACGGCCGGTCACGTCAACTGGCGCTCGCCGCCTGGTCCACAGGCGCCGACTACACCGCGCAGGTGCCGAATCCCTCCGCTCCCACACAGATCTCCTATTGGGGGGGATCGGCGGGCCGTGAACGCCTGACCTTCGCGAAGACCATCTCATCGGGCACATACGCCGGGCGTCAGGTCGGCTCCCTGCTGGATATCGTGAGTGTCATGGCCTACGACGCCGGCTACCAGCACTACGATCCCCTTGTCGCCTACGACCAGTACCGTGCGCTTGCTCCCAACACGACCGTGGTGACGATCGGACTGGAAATTCCACCCGAAGCATGGGGAGGTGCCGTTCTCGTTGTGAATGACGCCGACGCCTACCAAGTCGGCACGATCATCCAGTTGGATCAGTACGGTAAAATCCTCAACGCCCCCTTCTCCGTTGAGCGTGATGCCACCCATATCCTGGGCAATAGCGTGAACCCCCAGGACGGACTGATGGTATGGGATCTCCTCTTGACGAATTCTGTCACCCTGACTGGCCCCACGGGAGCGAGTGTGAAATCCGCAACCCCCTCAACCATCGCATCGGAAGCCGTAACGCTCTTCGGGTCAGGCACGGCGACGCCGATTCCCTGAACTGGGAGGCAACCAATCAGAATCGGTACCGATTCCAGTTTGACCTGCAGGACGGGATGTGGTGTAGTGCCTGACTCTTTCGCAGCCATAGCTCAATTGGATAGAGCATCTGACTACGGATCAGAAGGTTTGAGGTTCGACTCCTCATGGCTGCACTCTCTTTTTATCAGGGCCTATGGTGACTGGGGCCCTGGCATTTCGAGTTACATTATTCACCCCCATCCCTTGACTCGTGCATAGGTAAACGGACACAAGCACGGAACAGCCCGCAACCTTTCAGTTGCGGGCTGCCTCTGGGTGGATTCCCACGGGGTCTCGGGGAGGAAATCTTATCCGGATTTGACGTAGTGATTTTTTCTTGTGCCCAAGGACCGAAGACCGAATCCCCATCAAGGAACGGTGGGGCGACGAGAGGATTTTGTGTCCCGGCAAGGTGCCCAAGCGATAGCCGTAGTAAAAGGCGCGTTGGAACGCGGCTTAGTCATTCCAGGCCGTAAGGCCTGGAAGTCCGAGGATCGGTAGATCCAAGGATGCCTGATCGGGGACGACCGACAGACAAACCTACGGCAAGCACAGGGCAACGCCGCTGGGGCGCAACAAGCCTCCGTCGACTACCACTCGAGGGCGCCGGCGTTCTGGTAGGAGGTAACCTTGGTCTCGAAGAAGTTGGCTTCCTTGGAGAGATCGGCGACTTCGCTCATCCAGGGGAAGGGATTCTGACTACCGAACTCTTGGGCCATGTTCAGGCGGTCAAAGCGGCGGTCGGCGATGTACTGGACGTACTCGCGGAAGAGTCCGGCATTGAGGCCGAGGATGCCGCGGGGCATGCAGTCCTGGGCGTAGGCAACCTCGAGCTCGACAGCCTTGAGGATCATGGCGCGGATCTCGGCCTCGAACTCCTCGGTCCAGACACCGGGGTTCTCGGCGCGGATACCATTGATGAGGTCGATGCCGAAGTTCAAGTGGATCGACTCGTCGCGCATGATGTACTCGAACTGCTGGCCGATGCCGACCATCTTGTTCTGGCGCTTGAAGGAGAGGAGCATCACGAAGCCGCTGTAGAAGAAGATGCCCTCCATGATGACGTAGAAACCGACGAGGTTCTTGAGAAAGGTCCTCAACCCCTCGGGGGTGTCGGTCTTGAATCCATCGTCCATGAGGGCGGAGGTGAGGGTCATCTCGAAGGCGTCCTTGTCGTGGATCGAGTTCACCTCATGGTACATGTTGAAGATCTCGCGCTGGTCGAGCGAGAGGCTCTCCACGATGTACTGGAAGGTGTGGGTGTGGATCGCCTCCTCGAAGGCCTGACGCAGCATGTACTGGCGGGCTTCGGGGTTGGTGACGTGCTTGAAGATCGCGAGCACGATATTGTTGCCCACGAGACTCTCGGCGGTGCTGAAGAAACCGAGGTTGCGCATGATGACCTGACGCTCCTCTGCCGTGAGCTTGTTGGATTTCCAGAGCTCGATGTCGCGCTGCATGGAGATCTCATTCGGCATCCAGTGGTTGGAGCAACCCTTGTTGTAGTAATCCCAGGCCCACGTGTACTTGAGGGGCATGAGTTGATTGACATCAACCTGGTTGCAGTTGACGAGACGCTTCTGGTCGGGATCAATCCGCTTGGTCAGGTCGTGGAATGTGGCGGGTCTATCGGATGAGGTGCAGCAGGACATGGCTTTTAGTAGGTTAAGGTTACGTGAGGGATGTCGTTTTTTCCAGCGTTGGTATTGTGTTGGGTTGATGCGACGGGTTGGGGGTGGGGAATCTTGGAAGTGAAGTTTGCTTATTGGCAGGCCTCGCACTCGCCACCGTTGCGCATGGCCTCGATACTGCAGGCCTGGACCTGTTCGGGAGTGTATTCCTTCTTGGGCTGGTTGACCCAGTTTGGGCGGGCCTGACTGGTGCTCTGCTCGACCGTGGAAGCGGCAGTGGCACGCAGGTAATAGGTGGTTTTGAGCCCAGTCTCCCAGGCATGGAGGTACATGTCGTTGAGTTTGCGGCCGTTGGGGGCGGCAATGTAGAGGTTCAGCGACTGGCCCATGTCGATCCACTTCTGGCGACGGCTGGCGCACTCGATGTACCAGCCGGGCTCGACCTCGAAGGCCGTGCGGTAGATCTCGCGGACATCCTCGGGGATCCGATCGATCGAAAGGATGGAACCATCCATGTACTTGAGTTCCTCAAGCATCTTGCGATCCCAGAGCCCGAGGGTCTTGAGATCCTCGACGAGGTAGCTGTTGATGACAGTGAAGTCACCGCTCAGGTTTCCCTTGGCGAAGAGGTTCTTGAAGGTCGGCTCGATGGACTGGGAGACTCCAGTGATGTTGGAGATCGTGGCGGTCGGGGCGATCGCCATGGTGTTGCTGTTGCGCATGCCGTGCTTGCGGACCGCGGAGCGGACGACATTCCAGTCCAGCGTGCTGGAACGGTCCATCATCACGGGTAGGCCGCGCTCCTGCTCGAGAAGGTCGATGGTGTCGATGGGAAGCAGTCCGCGGTCCCACTTGGAGCCCTTGTAGGTCTCGTAGGCACCGCGCTCGGCGGCAAGCTCCGTGGAGGCCAGGATGGCGAAGTAGGAGATCGCTTCCATGCTGGTGTCGGCGAACGCGACGGCCCCCTGGCTGGCGTAGCTGATCTTGAGCTTGTAGAGGGCGTCTTGGAATCCCATCAACCCCATGCCGACGGGGCGGTGACGGAGGTTGGCGTTCCGGGCTTCGGGAGTCGGATAGTAGTTGATGTCGATGACGTTATCGAGCATCCGCATGGCGGTGCGTACGGTCTTCTCGAGCAGGGCCAGGTCGAGGCCGTTCTCGTTGACGTGGAGCGGGAGCCCGATGGAACCGAGGTTGCAGACAGCGGTCTCCTCGGCCGAGGTATTGAGCAGGATCTCGGTGCAGAGGTTCGAGCTGTGGACGACGCCGGTATGATCCTGCGGGGAGCGCAGGTTGGAGGGATCCTTGAAGGTGATCCAAGGGTGACCCGTCTCGAAGACCATCGAGAGGATCTTGCGCCAGATGGAGGAGGCCTCGACACGCTTGAAGAGAGCGATCTCGCCGCGATCGGCCATCGCCTCGTACTCGGCATAGCGCTCCTCAAAGGCGCGGCCGTAGAGGTCGTGAAGATCTGGCACATCACTCGGGCTGAAGAGGGTCCACTGGGCGTTCTCCTTGACCCTCTTCATGAAGAGGTCGGGGATCCAGTTGGCGGTGTTCATGTCGTGGGTGCGGCGGCGCTCGTCGCCCACGTTCTTGCGAAGCTCGAGGAAGTCCTCGATGTCGAGGTGCCAGGTCTCGAGGTAGGCGCACATGGCCCCTTTGCGCTTGCCGCCCTGATTGACGGCGACGGCTGTGTCGTTGGCGACCTTGAGGAAAGGGATGACTCCCTGACTCTCGCCGTTGGTTCCCTTGATGAGGGAGCCGGTGGCGCGGACATTGGTCCAGTCGTTGCCGAGGCCGCCCGCCCATTTGGAGAGCTTTGCGTCGTCGCTGACGCACTTGAAGATGTGATCGAGGTCATCCATCACCGTCGTCAGGTAGCAGGAGCTGAGCTGCGGGTGCAGGGTTCCGCTGTTAAAGAGGGTCGGCGTGGAGGAAGTGAAGAGGAAACTGGAAAGGAGTTCGTAGAACTCGATGGCGCGCTCGTTCTTGTGCTCACCCTCGTTGAGGGAGAGTCCGAGGCAGACACGCATCCAGAAGAACTGGGGCGACTCGATGCGGCGACCGCCGATATGGATGAGATAGCGGTCGTAAATGGTCTGCAGCCCCATGTAGTTGAACTGCAGGTCGCGCTCGGGCTTGAGCGCCGCCGCGATCTTCTCAAGGTCGAACTCTAGGAGCCGGGGAGTGAGGCGGTCGGCGGCGATGCCCTCCTCGAGGTAGGCCTTGAAGCGGGATGCATGAGCCACGGTGATGTCGTGGTAGTGCTCGAAGCCGGGCAGCGTCTCCCGGTAGATCACCTCCAGAAGGAGGCGCGCGGTGACGTAGCCGTAGGCAGGGTCGAGCTCGATGCGAGACTTGGCGGCGAAGATCATCGCCTTCTCGATCTCGTCGATACGAACGCCGTCGTAGAGGTTACGCATGGTCTCGTCGGCCATCTCGCGCGCCTCGCAGCGGTCCTCGAATCCACGGCAGGCGCGGATCAGGGTGCGGCGGATGCGCTGGGGCTCGAGAACCTCCTTGCTACCGTCACGCAGGGTGATGTGAAGCTCCGCCTGAACCTGACCGGTTACATCGCGGTCACCGCGCAGGGCGCGGGCCTTGCGACGATCCTCGCGGTAAATGATGTAACGGCGGGCCACCTGGACATGTCCCTGCACCATGAGGGCCTCTTCCACGGCATCCTGCACACGCTCGATCTCCAACTCCTCGCCACGGATTGCGCGGCTGAAAAGTCGCTGAACGACTGCTGCGGTGACGGAAAGAGCGGCCGCCTGATCCTCGGGAGAGAGGGGGTAATCGCTCGGGATGTCGCGGTCGGCCTTGAAGGCACTCTCCACGGCCAGACGGATGCGCTCCTCGTTGAATGATTCGCTGCGCCCGTCGCGCTTGCGGACGGTGAATTCGCGCCCCTGCAGGGGGTCGACGCCGCTCAAGGAGAGCTGGCCGGAGAGAGGTTCCATGGATTTTGGGAGAGTTTTTGGGGTTTTTGGGAAAAGTTCCATAAAGCACAAGATATTGTGGCTCGTGAAACCGATGGCCACAATTGGTAGGTCACACACGGGCACCGGTCAACACGATTTGTGAGGGATTTTTCTTTTTTTCTTTTTTTCTTTTGGGAAGGGGCTCGAAAGAGGGGATTTTTCGGCGGGTTGGTGGAAAAACAGGGTTTGGATCCATGATTTTCCGACCCACCATGCGTCATCGCAAGAGAAAGCACCCCTTGTGAAAAACTAAACCTGATGAAAAGGGTTGCGCGTACGCGGAACCCTTCGGGGGCTTCTCCCTACTGTGTCCGCGGGACCGACTCCCCGCCGGAGAACAAGGAAAGGGCTTCCCCGACCAGAAAGAGCGATCCGGTAAGCAAAACAGGGCTCCGCGGGGTTTTCGAAACGGTTTTTTCGCTCCCAAAAACTTCCCTGAATGCCTGTGAAAGCGTGTGAACTCTGTGAACAGCGGTTTTTCCGGGCGCAACCAAACTCTCAAGCGAGGCTGGATCGGACGCGCGGGGCGAGTCGACACGCACCAGAACAACCTTCTCCGCAAGCGGCAATAACTCAGCAAGCAGAGCCGCAGGATCCTTGTCCGCAAGCGCGCCGAACATCAAGGTGCAGCGCCGATCGCCATACTCCTCTCTCCATGTTGCAACTAGCCGCCGCATCGCGTGGAGATTATGGGCGCCGTCGAGGATCAGTTCCCTGCCACCGATGAAAAGCCGCTGGAAGCGGCCCGGCCATGCCACCTCCGCAAGCCCCTTTTCCACAGCCTCCGGAGCGGGATCATATCCCGCCGCACTAATCATCGCGAGGGCCACGGCAGCATTCAGACGCTGATGGGATCCGGCAAGGCCGAGAGGAATTTCCGTGGCAAGAGACTCACGAACATGGGTCAAGGGAGCACCCTTCTCCCAGGCAACCTCGGAAAGGACTGCCTCGACCTCAGGCTCCTGCGGAGCGATCACAGCAGGGATGCCGGAGCGAAAGATCCCGGCCTTCTCACGGGCAATTTCGGAAAGCGTCTTCCCCAACCATTCCGTGTGATCAAGGGCGACCGGAGTGATCGCGCAGGCAAGCTTCGGGGCAGTGTTGGTGGCATCAAGTCGGCCACCGAGACCGGTCTCAAGCACCACCACGGCGCAACCGGCCCGGGCAAAGAGGTCGATGGCGAGTGCGGTGACGAGCTCGAAAAAGGTCGGTTCATTCCCCTCTCCCCACCCTGAGGTCGCCTCCTGAAGGCGCATGATCCCAGCCTCGATGTCGGCGGAAGAGGCATTCGCCCCGTCGATCCGGATCCGTTCCGCAAAATCGACCAGATGCGGTGACGTGTAGAGTCCGGTGCGGTGACCGGCGGCGCGCAACACGGAGTCGGCAAAGGCACAGACGGATCCCTTGCCGTTGGTGCCGGCGACATGGAGGCATCGGAGGCTCTTTTGCGGATCGCCAAGGGCCGCCAGCAAGCGTTCCATCCGCTCCAACCCCGGATGCACCCCGCGGGACTGGGTCTCCATCAGCCACTTGAGGGGAGGAACGGAGGGCATTAAAGAAGATCAAAAACCTGAAAGCTGAAACTTGAAACCTGAAAAATTCAGATCCCTCACGAGGCCCACCCGAAACCTTCAGGTCTCAGGTCTTTCAATCACTTCCCCATCAGGTTGCCAATGATCGTGATGATCGTCTCGCGCATCTTGGAACGGGGAACGATCTCGTCGATCAGACCGTGCTCCAGAAGGAACTCCGCGGTCTGGAATCCGGCGGGAAGCTCCTGATGGGTCGTCTCGCGGATCACGCGGGGACCGGCAAATCCGATCATCGCCCTCGGCTCCGCAAGAGCGATGTCGCCGAGCGTGGCGAAGCTGGCCATGACGCCGGCGGTGGTGGGATTGGTCAGCACGGCGATGTAGGGGAGTCCCGCCTCACTGTGACGGGCAAGGGCGCCGCTGGTCTTGGCCATCTGCATCAGTGAGAGCATCCCCTCGTACATGCGGGCACCTCCGGAAGCGCAGACGATGATGACGGGGCGCTTCGCCTTGGTGGAGGCCTCGATGACACGGGTGATCTTCTCTCCGACGACCGATCCCATGGTGGCCGCGAGGAAGGAAAAATCCATGACGGCGAGCCCGACGGGCTTGCCACCCATCTCGCCGGATCCGGTGATCACGGCATCGATCAGGCCGGTCTTCTTCCGATAGGTCTCGAGACGCTCCTCATAGGTCGCCACTCCCTTGAAGCCAAGGGGATCGACGGCTGTCATGCCGGCATCCATCTCCTTGAAGGATCCCTCGTCGAGCAGAGTGGCGATGCGCTCCCGGGAGCCCATGGTGAAATGATGCCCGCATTTCGGACAGACCTTCATGTTCTCCTCAATGGTGATGTTATCAACCATCTCGGAGCAACCCGGGCACTTGGTCCAAAGGCCTTCGGGCATCTCCCGACGCTTTTTCCCCGAAATCTTGAGGGTCGGCTTTCTGAAAATTGTCATGGGTAGTGATTCTGCAACAAATCAGCGGGGGATGGGAAGCTCCGGCTCACGCACGCGTGAGAGTAAAAGGTATGAAGGTAAAAAGTGTTAAAGTTTTTTTGAAAAAACCTAAGACCTTCTGACTTTCGAATCATAAACTCCTACCCCCTCGCCACGGTGACGGCGCAAACCTCGCTTGCACCCTCCTCCATCAGAAGGGCAGCGCAGGCATCGAGCGTCGATCCGGTCGTGCTGACATCATCGACAAGGAGTAGCGAGGCATCCGGAGGAAGTTTCATCCCGAGAGCGAAGGCTCCCTCGAGATTTTTCATCCTAGCGGCCCTGTCAAAACCGGCCTGCGGCGCGGTGGAGCGGGTTCTTTTGAGCAGATCGAGGAGAGGGATTCCCCGTCGCTTTGCGAGCCGCGCTGCCAAGAGTCCCGACTGGTTGAACTCCCTCTCCCGCTCGCGGCGCGGATGAAGAGGCACCGGCACGATGGCATCAAAGGACTTTCCCTGGAGCCTCGGGTCATCCAGGGCCCTCTCCAGCAGAGCGGCCAGAGGAGGCGTCAGCGACTGATCGCGGCCGTATTTGAAGCGCTGGATCAACTCTCTCACCAATCCCTCGTAACGACAGGCGGCCACAATCACGGAAAGATGCCAGCGCCGCCCGTCGCAGTTGGAGCACATCAGCATCCCCTCCATCGGGTGGGAGCAGACCGGACAGCGATGCTCCGGCGGAGCGAGGATTGCACCGCGACACTCCTTGCAGAGCATCTCGATCTCCGAGGAGTTCCCCTCGTCGCCTTCCAGAACCCGCACTCCGCAGGAGGCGCAGTGGGGCGGATAGAGAAGATCCAAGGCCCCCTCCCCCAAGTTACTGACCGCATGACGCAGGGAACCGAACATCACCCGAAACTCAGATGAATTCCGGAGGTCTGGCACGCTTGCGCAAGAGCAGGATCGCCAGACTCCCGGCCAGGATCAGGCAGAGAAGCGGAAGGATCCCCACCGGAACCATGCCGCTGCACTGCGAGGGACCGATCAGCGGAAGGAGCCCTCCGGGAGGAGTCACCTGATAGAGGGCGCCCTTGTTGAAAAGTTGCTGACCGAGAATCCAGATCGCATGCAATCCGATGGAGGGGTAGAGGGAGGCTGTCCGCACGGTCAACCACCCCAAGATGAGTCCGGCAACAAAGAGGGTCGAAAAGGCCCAGAAGAAAATCCCGAATGGGGGGAGGGAGCGGCCGATCCCTCCAAACATCTCGAACCCACTCCACCAGCTGGGAGCCAGATCGGCGGAGGAGGGCGAGGAGAAATGAAGGAAGTGAACTGAGGCAAAGATCAGGGCCGAGGCAATCACCGCGACCGGGGCAAGCATGACCTGACGAAAAAAGCCAAGGAGCACCCCGCGGAATAGGAATTCCTCAAGCAATGCCACCGCCACGGCCGTGGAGAGGATCCTCGGCAAGGCATGCGTCATCAGGGAAAAGGCCTCGGGCTTCGGAACATAGAATCCGAATCCCAGCAGAAGCGGCATCAGCAACCCCATACAGAAACATCCGGCGATAAGGCCGATCCCCAGATCTTTCCAGGGCCGGGGATTGGGAAGAAGTCCGAACTCACGGAGGGAACGGATCCGCAGCGATCGCAGGAGCGGCAAGAGCAGGATGATCGCGGAGACCTGGAGGCTCCGGGAGAAATAACGGTGGAAGGGCATTCCCTGCACCTGACCGGCAAACCCGTGAAACAGGTCGGCGGGAAGCAGATGGATCAGGTTCCATGCCTGCGGCGCGGCCAAGGCTCCCGAGAGGAGCACGGCGGCAACATAGAGAAAGATCTTCCCGAGTGGGTGCACGCTTGGGAAGCTAGCACCTGAAACCATGAGAGGAAACCACGAATGGACGGTGCGCGATGAGGATGGGGTGAAGCGGGAGATCCGCGTCATCAAGGAAGCCGGTCTCTTCCGCTTCCAGACCAAGCGTGCCGATGCCGAGGCCTGGACCTACTTCGACAACAAGAAGACCAAGCCGTCAGCTGAAGACGTCGAATCTCTCATTGATGTCCTTGAGCGCAAATACCAACGCAAGCGCGCCCCCTACAGCGACCTCCTGCTGGCGAAGAAAATGCTCTCCGATCTGCCGCGCTGAGTACGCGGTGAGTCAGGAGGAGCCTATCCCTCCGAGCGCTTCACCGCATCGGCGATGACCGAGGCTCCCGTGCGCGTCAGGGAACGCTTCCAGGGGAGAGTTCCCTCGATCTCGATCTCAAGCGAGAAGGAGAGGAAGGTCCGGATCAGGACGATGAGACCGAGGATCAGGACGTTATTCAGGGTGGGATCGACCGCGACGGTACGGATGAGATCTCCGGCCACAAGAACTTCCAGTCCCGCAAGGATAGCCCCACCAAGGGTGCGGCGGAGCACGGTGTAGGCCTTCTCTCCGTCGCCGGTATTTTTCCAAGTCCGCAGGGCAAGGATGGCCGAGAGAAAAAGCCCTGCCACCAGAACCGCCACGCCGATCCCGTCGGCAATGTGGACGATAAGGCCGAGAACGTGCGAGTAGGTGTCGGGGGATTCCATAAAACGGGAGCTTACGGGGATGCCGCTCCGCAGAAAGATTTTTTCGCCGGGCACGCCCTGTTCTGACTGGAATTATCTGGCTATCCGCCAAAGCTCCTCACCCATGAATGAAGCAACACTCCATCTCCCCGACGGATATGCCCTCCGGTTGATGTCCGAGGGGGATTACGCCCAGATTTCCACGATCTGCGAAATGGTCTACCCGACGGAGCGTCCCTACACGGTTGAGGAACTGGCGGCTCATCACCGGGTCTTTCCCAAAGGGCAGTTCGTCGTGGTCCACCAGGAAACGGGAGAGGTCGCCGGCGCGCATTTCACCCTCCTGATCTCGCTCATGCATTTTCATCTCGATGACTCGTGGGAGACCCTCACTGCGGAGGGGACTTTTGCGGATCACGACCCCCAAGGGCACACTCTCTATGGCGCCGACCTCTTCATTCACCCGAAGCATCAGCATCATGGACTGGGAAAGGCCCTGACCGTGGCCACGAGGGAATTGGTCAGTCGCCTGAATCTCTGGCGCATGCTCGGAGGGAGTCGTATGCCGGGATACGGGAAAGTGGCGGATGTCATTCCTCCGGACGAGTACATTGCCAAGGTCAGGAAAACCGAACTGACCGATCCGGTGCTCACCGCCCATCTTCATGACGGGTGGGATGTCGTGACGGCGATCCGGGGATACCTCCCGCATGATGTGGAAAGCGCCGGGTGGGCGGCCGTGATCCAATGGATCAATCAGGAATGCACGCCCCCGGCGGAATTTGACATCTCGCGGATCCCGAAGAGGGAATCCTAGGTCTTGAGAAACCAGAAACCTAGAAGCCGGAAACTTTCAGGAGTCAACTTCCAGGAGACTTATCAAGGCTCTACCCTCTTGCCGCCCACCATTCCTTGAACTGAGACAGCGCGCGACTGCGGTGGCTCATGGAGTGTTTGATCTCACTGGAGAGTTCCCCGAAGGTCTCGGTGTGGCCGAGGGGCATGAAGATCGGGTCGTAGCCGAATCCTCCCCCACCCTTCACCTCGGTGGCCAGGATGCCCTCCACGGTGCCGTCGAAGACCGCAAGGGTAACCCCGTTCTCCGCGACGGCGAGGACACAGCGGAAGCGCGCCGTGCGCTGCTCATGGGGAATGCCTCTCATTTTCTCGAGGACCAGCGCCGTATTGGCCTCGTCGGTGCAACCGGGCCCGGCGTAGCGGGCGGAATAGACACCAGGCTCTTTTCCGAGAGCGTCGACCTCGAGACCTGAATCATCGGCCAGGACAATCCCCCCGACATGGAGGGAAATCCCCTCGGCCTTCAGCTTCGAGTTCTCCTCGAAAGTGACCCCCGTCTCCTCGATCTCAGGGAGATCCGGAGACCCCGTGGCATCGGTCACGATCACCCGGGAGCCTAGCATGGTCTGGATCTCGCGGGTTTTGTGGCGGTTGCGGGTCGCCAAAAGGATTGGGACAGGAATCGTAGGGAGCTTGGCGTGAGCGGTTTTTTCGGTTTCCATAACAGGCATAGAGACTGCCTAAAAAATCCCCGTATGGCGAGTTGCTGGTAATTCCGGAACTGAGGCCAGAAGACGGGGAGGCAGTGTATGACACGTCATACTCGACCGACCCATCGACGCCGCATCAGACCGGAAGTGCCGCAACCCGTAAAGGGCAGAGGTTCTTGGGGGCGCGAGCTGTGTCGTTCGCTCGTCGCGTATCGCTTAGGATATGCTCCTTACTCACTCCTTGCTCACACCCCCAACTCCTCTCTGCTCGCCAGGCGCGGACTTTTTAGGCAGTCTCTTCAGTTCGAACGAGATGTCCCTGACCCGCAAGCACTATCCTTTCCCTGAATTCGAGCCCCGCTGGCAAAAGCATTGGCTGGAATCCAATGCCTTCCGTGCCGCCAATCCGGGCGACCCCGGATTTGATCCCAAGGCGAAGAAGTTCTACGTGCTCGACATGTTCCCCTACCCGAGCGGCGACGGCCTCCATGTCGGCCATGTCGAGGGATACACGGCCACCGATATCCTCGCCCGCTACCGCCGCCTCAAGGGGGACAATGTCCTCCACCCGATGGGATGGGACGCCTTCGGCCTGCCGGCCGAGCAGTACGCGATCAAGACTGGCCAGCATCCGCGCCTCACTACCCAGCGAAACATCGATAACTTCCGCACCCAACTCCAGTCGCTCGGCTTCAGCTACGACTGGTCGCGCGAGATCAGCACGACCGACCCCGGTTACTTCCGCTGGACCCAGTGGATCTTCCTCCAACTCTACGGGGCCTGGGTGAACCCCTCCACCAACCGCGCCGAACCGATCTCGACCTACAAGGGGAATGATCCCGACAGCGTCCGACTCGCCTTTGTCTCGGAGGTGCCGGTCAACTGGTGCCCGGGTCTCGGCACGGTGCTGGCCAACGAGGAAGTCGTCGATGGCAAGAGCGAGGTCGGCGGCTTCCCAGTGGAGCGTCGTCCGATGCGCCAGTGGATGCTCCGGATCACCGCCTTTGCGGAGCGTCTGATTGCCAATCTCGACGGACTCGACTGGCCCGAATCGATCAAACTACTCCAGCGGAACTGGATCGGGCGGAGCGAAGGGGCCGAGGTCCGCTTCGCCCTCGATGGATTTGCGGAGAGCGTCACGGTCTTCACCACCCGCCCCGACACCCTCTTCGGAGCCACCTATCTGGTGCTGGCGCCGGAGCATGCGCTGGTCGATAAGATCACCGCCGCCGCACAGCGCGATGCCGTGGAGGCTTACCGGAAGGCGTGCAACTCCAAGAGTGATCTGGAGCGCACCGACCTCGCCAAGGAGAAGACCGGCGTGCATCTTGGCCTCTCCGCAATCAATCCTGTGAACGGCGAGAAGATCCCCGTCTGGATCGCCGACTATGTCCTTACCGGGTACGGCACAGGCGCCATCATGGCCGTCCCCGCGCACGATGAGCGCGATCATGAGTTCGCAACGTCTTTCAACCTTCCGATCCGCGAGGTTGTTCGTCCCGACGAACCCCGGGGCGAAAAAACCCAGGGGTGCTTTGCAGGAGAAGGCACCGCAATCAATTCCCCCGTCATTGAGGGATTCCGCACCCCGGAGGCGAAGCGCAAGATGATCGCCTGGCTCGAGGAGAAAGGATTCGGAAAAGGCACCATTACCTACAAACTCCGCGACTGGCTCTTCTCCCGTCAGCGTTACTGGGGCGAACCCTTCCCTATCATCTGGGAGAATGGCAGCCACCGCCCGCTCGCGGAGTCGGAGCTTCCCGTCGAGCCACCCGAGATGGAGGACTTCAAGCCGACCGGCACGGCCGATCCACCGCTCTCCAAGGCGACAGAGTGGGTTCGTTATTCCGAGACGGCCCGACGCGAGCTGAACACGATGCCGCAGTGGGCCGGTTCCTGCTGGTATTACCTCCGTTTCTGCGATGCGAACAACGGCGACCGCTTCATCGGCAAGGAGGCCGAGGAATACTGGATGGGAAGTGCCAAAAACCCAGGGGGGGTCGACCTCTATGTGGGGGGCACCGAACACGCCGTCCTCCACCTGCTTTACGCCCGTTTCTGGCACAAGGTCCTCTTCGATCTCGGCCATCTCACTACTTCCGAACCGTTCCAGCGCCTGATAAACCAGGGGCTCATCCTCGGGGATGACGGCGTGAAAATGTCGAAGAGCCGCGGCAACGTCGTCAATCCCGACTCCGTCATTGCCGAATATGGGGCTGACTCCCTGCGCCTCTACGAGATGTTCATGGGGCCGCTGGAGCATGCGAAGCCCTGGAGCATGACCGGCGTGGAGGGCGTCTACCGCTTCCTTGCCCGCGTTTGGCGCCTCGCCATGTCGGAGGATCAGGAAGGGAACTGGATTCTCTCCGAAGATCTGACCGAGCAGGAACTGACCAGCGCCCAGCGCAGAGTGCTGCATGCCACCATCAAGAAGGTGAGCCAGGATGTCGAGGCACTGAGCTTCAACACCGCGATCTCCCAAATGATGATCTGCACGAACGAGTTCACCTCGGCCAAGCCGCGGCCCGTGGAGGCGCTCCGAATCTTCCTTCCGCTGCTGAGCCCCTTCGCCCCCCATCTCGCGGAGGAACTCTGGATGCGACTTGGGAAGAAATTCTCCGGCTTCACAGGCCTCGCCTCCCAAGCCGTATGGCCCTCGTGGAACGAGGAATACCTCGTGGTCGACGAGATTTCCTACGCCGTCCAGATCAACGGCAAGGTTCGCGGACACCTCACTGTCCCGACGGCGGCAGACAAGGAGACCGTGGAGAAGATGGCCTTTGCCGATGCCTCACTCTCGCCCCATCTTGAGGGGAAGGAAGTGAAGAAAGTGGTCGTCGTCCCGGGACGCCTCGTGAATATAGTCGTCGCGGGATAACCACCTTACCTCTCATGAAACTCATCACTCTCCTGGCAACCTGCTCGCTCCTCTCACTCCCCGCCTTTCTCCATGCCGAGGAATCCGATTCCCCGCTTGAAAAGCAAATGCAGATTTTGGCACGCGGGATGCGTCAACTCTCCCAACAGGTGGTCGATCCCTCAAAACAGCAGGAGAACATCACTCTGCTGGAATCACTCAAGAAAGCGGCGGTCGATTCCAAGGCTCTGGATCCCCGCAAAACAGCCAGAGTCCCCCAAGCTGACCGGGACAAGTTTCTTGCCGATTACCGGACCGATCTTGATGAACTCAAGGATGCCTTCGACCAGATCAAGGAAGCCGTGAAGGCTGGTCAGTACGACAAGGCCAGGTCACTCATCGCCACCGTCAACTCGATCAAAAAAGAGGGACACGGGAAATTCAAGACAGACTAATTCAAAACTCGCGCAGAGGCGCAGAGATCGCAGAGCAAAGAAAACAAATCCCATCCTGTTTCTTTTCACAGCTTTTTGGAGCCAGAAATAAGGAAGACGGTTTCGCGATCAAGGAATCGGGCATATTTTCATCCCCACTCCGCGCTCTCTGCTCCTCTGCGGGAACCCAAATCCTTCAACCCTTCAGGATGCTTCGCAGATCCTCGGGCATACGGCCCTCGTAGAGAGCACGGCCGATGATCGCCCCGTGGATTCCGGGAACGGCCGCTAGCTGACGGAGATCCTCCGGACCGGAGACACCGCCACTCGCGATCAGATCGCACGGAACCGCCGTAGCCATCTCGCGCATGGCGGTAAGGTTCGGCCCCTGCAGCATTCCGTCGGTCGCGATGTCGGTGTAGATGATCGTGCGGATCCCGGCATTCACGGCTTCCCGCGCAAGGTCGAGCGCGGTCAGTTCCATGGTCTCGACCCATCCCTTCACGGCCACCTTGCCCTCCTTGGCGTCGATTCCCACGGCAAGGCGCGAGGGGCCGAAGGCACCGGACGCCTCGGCAAGGAAACCGGGCTCGGCCGCCTTGGTTCCGATGATCACGCGACGCACCCCCGTGGCGAGTCCCGCCTCGATCGATCCGGCATCGCGCATCCCGCCGCCGAGTTCGCAGGGAACAGAGACCGCCTTCGTGATCGCCCTGATGACCTCGAGATTGCGGCTCTTGCCCTCAAACGCGGCGTCGAGATCCACCAGATGAATCCAGTCGGCGCCGGCGGCCTGCCACTTAAGGGCCATCGCGACAGGATCGACGCTGTAGACGGTTTTCTTGGCGGCCAGTCCCCGCTCGAGGCGGACAACCTGACCATCCATGAGATCAATGGCGGGATAGAGCAACATGGTGGAAGATGGAACGTTAAAGGTGGAAAAGTGACTGCAGTGTTTATTCTCAAGAGCCTACAGCGATGCGATGAAATTCCGGAGCATGGCAAGGCCGAGGGCCTGACTCTTCTCGGGGTGGAACTGGACGGCGCTCAGATTCCCCTTGGTGACGCTCGCGGCGAACTCCACGCCGTAGTTGCAGGTCGAGGTGATCACCGCGGCATCGTCGGGAACGGGGTAATAGGAGTGGACGAAGTAGAAGTCGGGATTCTCCCCGAGTCCCCTCATGAGACGATCCGAGGGTGCCGTGATGTGGAGCTGGTTCCAACCCATGTGGGGAATCTTGAGTCCGGCTTCCTTCGGGAAGTGAACGACTTTTCCCTTCAGCGCCCCGAGTCCCTCGACACCGGGAGATTCCTCGCTGGATTCAAAGAGGAGTTGATAGCCGAGGCAGATCCCGAGATACGGACGGCCAGCCGCGATCCACTCCTTCAGAAAATCCCAAAGTCCGGCCTCACGGAGTTGGCGGGCGCAGTCGCCGAAGGAACCGACCCCAGGAACAACAAGCGCGTCACATCCGGAGGCATCGGCCGGCTTGCAGACATGGATGCAGTCGACCCCGGTATGTTCGATGGCACGCTGGACGCTACGAAGATTCCCGCGCCCGTAATCAACCAGTCCCAGCACCCGCTTGGAACTCACAGCACGCCCTTGGTGCTGGGGATCCCCTTCACCCGTTCGTCACGGGAGACCGCGACATCAAGTGCCCTAGCGAACGCCTTGAAGATCGCCTCGGCCATGTGGTGGGCGTCGCGCCCGACCAGAATGGAGACATGGAGCGTCAGTCCGGCCTGAACGGCCACGGCGCGAAGAAACTCCTCGACGAGTTGGAAGGGAAACATCCCGATCGCCTCGACACCGCGCGGAGCCTCGTATGCCAGAAAGGGACGGCCACTACAGTCGACCACGACGCGGGCGAGAGCCTCGTCCATCGGGACGTAAGCCGATCCGTAACGGCGGATGCCCGCCTTGTCACCGAGCGCCTTGGCAAGAGCCTGCCCCAGCGTGATCCCGACATCCTCGACCGTGTGATGGTAGTCGACCTCGATGTCCCCCTTGGCCACCACGGTGAGGTCGAAGAGCCCGTGACGGGCAAACAAGGTCAGCATGTGATCGAAGAATGGGATGCCGGTCCTGATGTCGGGATGTCCCGTCCCGTCGAGGGAAAGGGTGATCGAGATCTCGGTCTCGCCGGTCTTGCGGTCGACGGTGGCGGTGCGGGGGGTGATGCTCATGATTTGGGCGATGGCTGTTTGTTGGCCTGTTCGAGGCTGGCCTTGAATTTCGTATTATCGATGTTGATCGGCCAGAGTTTTTGCGAAAGCGCCAACTGCCCTTGGGCTTCCTTGAGTTTTCCTTGTTTGATCAGACGGGCACACTCCTTGGCCGCAGCGATTCCCTCCCTCATGGGGGTCTTCTGCAACTGCATCAAGCGAGTGCGTTCCGCAACAACAAGTGCCTGCAGGTCGTCAAGAGCCTCCTTGGAATTTTGGAAAACAGGGAAGAACTTCGATCCATCTGCTGCCGACTTTTTGATGAATTCTTTGGTGGCGTTCAGCTCGCGATCCACCCCCTCCTTCAGAATCTTGGCCTGATCGGCAGGCGCAACAGCAATTGCTTTCGCACGGTTTTTCTCTGCAAGGTCACCATTGAATCTGGCCGAGGATATGGCGCCCTGAAGCAAATCCAGTTGTTTGAGCGCACCGTCAACCCCATCAGGCATCACCTCGGAACCGGGAAAATCTTTCTCCAGGAGTTCGTAGCTGCGCAATGCCTCCACGGGATTGTTTGAATTCGCTGCCGACTTCATTTGCAGATACTTGATTCGTGCCCCCGATTGGTAGGGATCAGCGGCTATTTCAGCGGCGGTGAACCAAATTCCATCAATACGCCTGTCGCCCTGCCTGATACGCATACGTTCATCCTCAAGCACCTTTATTTTCCCCCTGACCTCTTCAATCTTGCTGGAATAGGGATAACTCCTCATGAACTCAGGAATCTTTTGATCAAGCAAGGGATCAAGGAATGAGGTGTCCATCAGCGTTTCCGGACTGGCAAGCGACCCCAGTTCCTCATAGGCCTTCAGATCTGGTGAAACCTTCTCCACCCTGTCAATGTCGGCACGGGCAATTGTTTTCTGATCCTTGATTGTAGCCGTGGCAAAATACTCAATAGTAATCCCGTCTGGGCCATCAGAAAGAATCTCGCCGTTGCACTGACTGCCATCTTTTAAAAAGACCATGTCAGCGTGCATGCAAGGTGACACAGCAACTGCAAGCAGCAAGAACAAGGAGTGGCGGTTTATATTCATGGAGCGTCAATCAGTGACGATAAAATGGTCTGTAAAAATCCTAGTTTGATCCTCAAGGGCGTCCAGAAATCCTTTTGAAGGGAGATTTCAGGGTGAGGGATCCATGGCTTCTCTCAATCGATGAAGCGCTTCTCGATTCCATGGTAGGCATCGATGCGGCGGTCACGCAGGAATGGCCAATGGGTGCGCTGCGTGTCCATGAAGCGGCGGTCGAGATCGACGACCAGGACGGTCTCCTTGTCGGCCGGGGCCTCCGCGATGATCGTGCCGTTGGGAGCCGCCACGAAAGTGCCGCCCCAGAATTCCAACCCGTCACCGCCCGCCGGTGCCTCGTGGCCGATACGGTTGACTCCACAGACATAGCACCCGTTGGCGAGCGCATGGGCGCGCTGGGCGAGTTGCCACGCGGCCTTCTGATTGGCGCCGTACTCCTTCTTCTCGGAAGGATGCCACCCGATGGCGGTGGGGTAGAAGAGCACCTCGGATCCCTGCAACGCCGTCAGACGCGCTGCCTCGGGATACCACTGATCCCAGCAGATGAGCACGCCGAGATCGCCGGCGCTTGTCTTCCAGTTGCGGAAGCCGAGATCGCCCGGAGTGAAGTAGAACTTCTCGTAGAAGAGCGGATCGTCAGGAATGTGCATCTTGCGGTACTTGCCGAGGTATTTTCCGTCCGCCTCGATGACCGCGGTGGTGTTGTGGTAGAGACCAGGCGCCCGGCGCTCGAAGAGCGAGGCAATGATCACCACGCCGAGATCCTTAGCGAGCCCCCCGAGGGACTTCGTGGTGGAACCGGGAATCGGTTCCGCGAGTTTGAAATACTCGTGGTCCTCGCTCTGGCAGAAATATTCGCTCAGGAAGAGCTCGGGCAGACAGACCACCTGCGCACCCTTCCTCGCCGCCTGACGGATCAGACGCTCGGCGGTGATCAGGTTCTCAGTGGGCGAGGAGACGCAGCGCATCTGCACGAGCCCGACGCGGAGAAGGTCGGCTGTCTTGGTCTTGGTGGATTTACCCTTGGCGGAAGAACCTTTTGAGTTCGCCTTCAAAGCTTTGGCGGCGGCTTTGTTCACGGCTTTTCTTGACGCCTTGGCGGAGGATTTCGAGGACTTGGGTGTTTTGGCTTTCTTTGGCACGCCTCCCTGCTACCCAATAGTTGTCTCATGAAAAAGACACTTTTCGCCATTTCCGCAACTCTCTCCATGGCCCCCGGTATCTCCGGAGCCTCCAATCCGGCCGAACCCGTGAAGGATATCCGCATCATCCTGAAGACTTC
>Ga0114964_10000998_pt1 | contig 20916 bp, 21 predicted proteins | sample C_131016_MF_Meta_FD_92638 | JGI IMG/M metagenome (GOLD analysis project Ga0114964, IMG submission 92638) | Freshwater microbial communities from Lake Croche, Canada to study carbon cycling - C_131016_MF_MetaG | ecosystem: Environmental > Aquatic > Freshwater > Lake | place: Lake Croche, Canada...
ATTTTTTTGACCCCGCACTTAGGCTGTTTTGAAGTGACAGCGCCCTGTGCGGCGGCGCTGTTTGGTGAGCGCTATGGACCTATGACGGTGCTGTACCGTCCGGCGCGTCAAGCGTGGCTGGCGTCCATGTTGGAGGCCTCGCGCAGCCGCCAGGGCATGCTGACGGTGCCTACCAATTTGCAGGGCGTGCGTAAATTGCTCAAGGCTTTGCGCAAAGGCGAGGCCGTCGGCCTCTTGCCCGACCAAGTGCCGCCCTTGGGCATGGGTATTTGGTCGCCTGTCTGGGGACGCTCGGCCTACACCATGACCTTGGCTGCCAAACTGGCCTTGCAAACCGGTGCCGATGTGGTCATCGCCTGGGGCGAGCGCCTGCCTTGGGGCCAGGGTTATTGCATCCATGCATGCAAGTTGGGGGGTGGACTTGCAAGCAGATCTGGATTCCATGGTGGCCCAGGTCAATAGCGCCATGGAGGGCTTGGTGCGCCAATGCCCGACCCAGTACTTGTGGGGCTACGAGCGCTACAAGCAACCCCGCCGGGAGCCTCTTGGATGAACCCGTTGATACGCTTCATGCAGTTACTGGCTTATGTGCCACTACCGGTCTTGCGCGCCATGGGCAGCGCTTTGGGAATGCTCTTGTATGTCTGCGCCCGTCGCCGTCGCGCGGTCGTGCAGGCTAATCTGGCGGCTTGTTTCGGGCACTTGGACACGGCGCAGCGCAGGGCTATTGCACGCAGGCACTTCCGCCTTTTTGCCCAAGCTTTGCTAGACCGCGCTTGGTTATGGCACGCGCCTGTCGCCACGCTGCGTGAACGCATCCATTTTGACGGGGCGCTGGTCGAACTGGAAAACCCCCAGCCTTTGATATTTTTGGCCCCGCATATGGTAGGCCTGGATGTTGGCGGCGTGGTACTCACCGAGTTGCAGCAAATTTGCACTGCATGCATTTACGTGCCCTTGAGCAATGTGTGGGCCGAAGAATGGATGGTGCAAGGTCGTAATCGGTCCGGGAAGGTGCACTCGATTGCCCGCAAAGACGGCCCCCAACCAGTGCTGCGCGGACTGCGCAAAGGCATCCGGCTGCACTTGTCGCCGGATATGGATTTCGGTGCCGAGGGGGCGCTATGGGTTCCGTTTTATGGCGTGCCTGCCGCTACCGTGCCGGCGCTGGCGCGTTTTGCCAAGCTTGGGCGGGCGCGTGTCTGCACCTTGGTCAGCCGCTTGGTCCCCGGTGGGTATGAAGTCCGCTTGAGCGATGCCTGGGGGGATTTCCCTGGCGAGGACTTGCAAGCCGATACCTTGCGCATGAACCAATGCATTGAACATTGGATCGACCAGGACCCGGCCCAGTATTACTGGGTACATAAGCGCTTTAAGACGCGCCCGCCGGGTGCGCCTAGCCTCTACGCTTGAGGCAAGGCCAAGAATCTGAGAAGGCTGGCAGGCCTTCTTTTTAGGTAGCCGTCGGGTCGACTACCACCGGCGCCGAGTTGGTCGGGTGGGCCCAATCCCACAAAAGCGTGGCTACGTCCTCCAAGCCGGTGCGCTTGGTAGCTGAAAAAAGCCGCACTTCACCACCGCCTGCTTGCAACTTGGTAATCGACAAGACTTTCGCGCCCTCGCTGCGGGTGAGTTTGTCAGCCTTTGTCAGTACCACCAGAAACTTCAACCCTTCCTCCACTCGGGGGCGGATGACGTCGAGCAATATTTCGTCCAATTCGGTCATCCCGTGGCGCGGGTCGCACATCAGCACAATGGCCTGCAGGTTTTTTCGGCTGACCAGGTAATTGGCCATCACCTGTTGCCAGCGGATCTTGTCCTGCTTAGGTACGGCTGCATAGCCATAGCCGGGTAAATCGGTGAGCACCGCGTCCATTAAGCCTTGCTTGCCCAGGGCAAACAGGTTGATGTGCTGGGTGCGTCCCGGGCGCTTGGAGGCAAAAGCCAGTTGTTTTTGCTGCGTTAAGGTGTTGATGCAGGTGGATTTGCCAGCATTGGAGCGCCCGACAAACGCAATTTCCGGGACGTCTAACTCCGGCAAAAAATGCAATTGCGGCGCAGTGGTCAAAAAGCGCGCCGTGTGCAGCCAGCCCAGCGCTTGCTGGGCAGCGCTCTTGGGGGCTGGGGAGGCGCTGGCTGGCTGGGCCGGGGCGGGCGGGCGTTGGGTGGTCATGGGCTTATGGTTGTTATGGCGGGCAGACCCCGACCCGCATTGTAGAATGACGGTGTTTTTGCCCTACCTAAGAGCCCTAGCATCATGAAGTCGATTGCCCAATTGTTTCTCGTCGCAGCCATGCTCGCCAGCGCGGTTTGCGCCTCGGCCAACAGCGCGGAGCCTGCCAAAGCTGCCAAACCCGATTTGGCAAAAGGCGAAGCCAGCTATGGTGCGGTCTGCGCGGCCTGCCACGGGGCAGATGGCAATTCGGGTACGCCGACTTTCCCCAAACTGGCGCAGCAGCATCCCCAGTATTTGGTGAAACAACTTCAGGAATTCAAAGCCGGTAAGCGCGCCAATCCGGTCATGCTCGGTTTTGCCAGCGCCCTGTCCGAAGACGATATGCGCAATATTTCTTTCTGGCTTGGCAGCAAAGCCGCCAAGACCGGTTTTGCCAAAGATAAAGAATCCGTGGCTTTGGGTGAACGCATTTACCGTGGCGGCATCGCTGACCGCCAAGTGCCGGCCTGTGCCGGTTGTCACAGTCCTAATGGCGCTGGTATCCCGGCGCAGTACCCTCGCGTCGGTGGCCAGCATGCTGAATATGCTGCGGCACAGTTGACGGCGTTCCGTGATGGCGTGCGCAAAAACAGTTTGCAAATGAGCCAGATTGCGGCCAAGCTCAATGACCGCGAAATCAAAGCCCTTGCGGACTACGTCGCTGGTCTGCGTTAAGCTCGCTTTTCCAGGCGCGCACCGCGCCTGCGGTGCCAGTAGCGGCATTGTTTTTTGCCTGGAGCCACTGTGAAACTTCAAAGTTCTGACACCACCCCCCGCCATTTAGTGGAAGGTCGCCGCGGTGCGCTGCAGCGTTTGCTCGCCAGTACCGGCGCCTTGGCCGTGGGCGCCATGCCGTCCCTCAGTGCAGCCCAAGCGCTTGCACCTACGCAAAGGCCCGGCAAATTGGCCCCGTTGCCCGCCAAGCCGAGTGCACTGCCGGGTGTGCCGGCGATGGACAAACCGACGGCTTACAAAGACGCGTCCGGCTACAACAATTTTTACGAGTTCGGCACCGACAAGTCCGACCCGGCTGCCAATGCGCATACCCTGAAAACCACGCCCTGGACGGTGGACATTGAGGGCTTGGTCAAAAAACCCGGGCGTTGGGCCTTAGAGGATTTGCTGGCCTTAAGCCCTATGGAGGAGCGTATTTACCGGCTCCGCTGCGTTGAGGGCTGGTCCATGGTCATCCCTTGGGTAGGTTACTCGCTGGCTGAGCTGATCAAGCGGCTAGAGCCATTGGGTAGCGCTAAATATGTGGAATTTGTGACTCTGGCTGATCCTAAAACCATGCCATTTGTGGGAAGCCGCGCGTTGGACTGGCCCTATACCGAGGGTTTGCGCCTGGACGAGGCCATGCATCCGCTGACGCTGTTGGCTTTTGGCATGTATGGCGAAATATTGCCCAACCAGAACGGCGCGCCGCTGCGCTTGGTGGTGCCCTGGAAATACGGATTCAAGAGTGCCAAGAGCATTGTCAAAATCCGTTTTAGCGAGCGCCAACCGGCAACCGCCTGGAACAAGGCTGCGCCACAGGAGTATGGCTTTTTCTCCAATGTCAACCCCGAAGTGGACCACCCGCGCTGGAGCCAGGCGACCGAGCGGCGGCTGGGAGAGGACGGCATTTTTGGCAAAAAGCGCAAAACCTTGATGTTCAACGGCTACGAAGCGCAGGTAGGCCAGTTGTACGCCGGCTTGGATTTGAAGAAGTTCTATTAAGCGCCGGTGTTGTCTGCCATGATGCAGCGCGCCCTTGCTTCGCGCTTTGCCAAACCCTGTGTTTTTGTGCTGGCTTTGCTGCCGCTGGCTTATTTGCTCTTTGCCTTGCTGCACGATGCGCTGGGGGCTAATCCGGCCGAAGCCCTACTGCGCGGCACCGGCCTGTGGACCTTGCGCATCCTGTGTGTGCTTTTGCTGGTGACCCCTTTGCGCGAGGCCACGGCTTGGGTTGGGCTTGCGCGCTTGCGCCGCATGCTGGGCCTGTTTGTATTTTTCTATGCGCTGTTGCATTTTGTTGCCTACGCCTGGTTGGACCAGAGCGGGCAGTGGGAAGACATCCTGCACGATATTCCCAAGCGTCCTTTTATTCTTGTGGGGCTGCTGGCCTTGGTGCTCTTGCTTCCCCTAGCGCTGACGTCTTTCAATGCGGCCATTCGCCAGATGGGCGCGGCGCGCTGGCGTAGTCTGCACCGGGCAGTGTATTTGATCGCCCTGCTGGCCATCCTGCATTTTTTCTGGATGCGCTCGGGTAAGCGCAACTTTGACCAGGTGGCGCTTTATGCCGCCATCATCGGGGTATTGCTGGCCTGGCGCTTACGTCGCCGATTCATGCGCACAGTTGCTCGCCCCGGAACAAGTCCGTAAGCGACTCCCGCTGGCGGATGACCGTCGCACGGTCGCCGTCCACCAAGACCTCGGCGGCGCGGGTGCGGGTGTTGTAGTTGCTGGCCATGCTCATGCAATACGCCCCGGCAGACATCACTGCCAACCGCTCACCGGGCTGCACCGCCAGCGCCCGATCCCGGCCAATCCAATCGCCGCTTTCGCACACCGGGCCGACCACGTCATACACCGTCGCCTGGGTCGGGGTTTTTGATTGCTCCAAAGGAACAATCGCGTGGTAAGCCTGGTACATCGCGGGGCGCGGTAAGTCGTTCATGGCGGCGTCCACGATGCAGAAGTTTTTTTGCTCACCGGGCTTGAGGTAGAGCACTTCAGTGAGGCACACGCCGGCATTACCCACCAGGGAGCGACCCGGCTCGATCATCAAGGTGTGGTCGCCCAAGCCGCGCGCATCGATTTTTTGCAGCAACTTGGCCCACAGCGCATCGGCCGCCGGTGGCGCCTCGTCCTGGTATTGAATGCCCAAGCCGCCGCCCAAATCAATATGCGCCAAGGCAATGCCCGCCGCTTCAATCGCCTGCACCAGATCAAGCATACGGTCTACCGCGTCCAAGTAGGGCGCCTCTTCTGTGATTTGCGAGCCGATATGGCAGTCAATCCCCACAATGCGCAGACCGGCGAGCGTCGCCGCGTGCTGGTAGGTCGCCAGGGTGCGATCGTGGGCGATCCCGAATTTGCTGCCTTTGAGGCCCGTGGAAATATAGGGATGGGTTTTGGGGTCCACATTGGGGTTGACGCGGATGCTGATGGGTGCGCGCACGCCCATAGACAGGGCAACGGCGTTCAGGACCTCGATCTCTGCTTCGCTTTCCACATTGAAGCAGCCTATGCCCGCAGCCAGCGCCTGGCGCATTTCATCGCGCGTTTTACCCACGCCAGAAAAGATGACCTTGGCCATATCGCCACCGGCTGTACGTACCCGCGCCAACTCGCCGCCAGACACAATGTCAAAACCGCAACCTGCACGCGCGAACACTTGCAGTACCCCCAAGGAGGAATTGGCCTTCATGGCATAGCAAATTTGTGCGTTGCGGCCCGCAAAACCCCTTTGGTAAGCGGCCAGGGCGGCCACCATGGCCGCCTTAGAGTAGACATACAAGGGCGTTCCGTATTCTTTGGCGAGGGCGTCAAGGGCTAGGTCCTCCACCATCAGACCTTTGTCGCCATAGTGAAAATGGGGCGCTCCGGGCAAGGTATTGTTCATGCTGCGCGGCAGGGGTTCTGCCGATCCGTTATGGTTTGGCTAGTAGGGGCTTGGCAAACGCTTGTAGTTAGCGCTGCTTTAGGCGGCAGATATAGAGGGCCTTTTTGACCGCAGGCGCTCAGTAACATAGCTACCGCCACGCTCAGGCACCGGGCGCTTCGATTTTTTTTAGTACTTGACATGGTGAAATTGTAATGACCGACCCCGAATTCATGGATCTAGCCGAATCACTCTTGCGCAGGGTCGAAACCGTTTGCGATGCCATCAATGATGATGGCGATGCGGATATTGACAACCAACGCGTAGGTGCCATGGTGACTTTGGTGTTTGCCAACCGCAGCCAGATCATCATCAATCTGCAAAAACCTTTGCATGCGGTTTGGATGGCCTCGCGCTCGGGCGGCTACCATTTTTCCTGGCGCGATGGCTGCTGGCAGGACACTAAAGGGCAGGGTGATTTTTTTGCACTATTAGGAAGTGACGCCAGCGCCCAAGCGGGTGTGCACCTGCTATTTGCGCCCTGATCAGTTCCTAAACAAATCCAAAATACTGCGTTGCTCCTCGGACTGCGTCATAGGGCGGGAGGCGCCGGAGGCCGGAGCCGGAGCTTTGTCACCTGCGCCTACAGCGCCTATGCCGGTACCCTTGGAAAACTCTTCGTAGTACCACTCGTTGTTTACGCGCACAATGCCTTCAGGTGCCTCGGGTTCCATGACGGGCACGTTTCTCAAAGCGGTCTGCATAAAGCTGATCCATACGGGCAGGCTCAGGCCGCCACCGGTTTCTTTATCGCCCAGTTTGCGTGGCGTGTCGTAACCGATCCAGGTCACTGCGGTTAGCGTCGGGTGGTAGCCCGCAAACCAAGCATCCATGGAGTCGTTGGTGGTACCGGTTTTGCCGTAAATATCGGGACGCTTAAGCGTAGCCTGCGCCTTAGCTGCGGTACCCGAGCGCGTAACCTCTTGCAACAGACTGGTCATGAGGAAGGCATTGCGCGGCTCAATGGCGACATTGGCTTCGCCCAGCACTGGCCTGGCGGTTTCCAGCAATATTTTGCCGCGCTGTTCGCTGACCCGGGAAATAAGCCACGGGCTGACGCGATAACCGCCGTTGGCGAACACCGAGTAGCCGGTTGCCAGTTGCATGGGGGTGACCGAGCCGGCGCCCAGGGCCATGGTGAGATAGGGCGGGTGCTTCTCAGCATCAAAACCAAAGCGGCTAATCCATTCCTGTGCATAGTGCGTGCCAATGGATTGCAAAATTTGGATGGAAATCATGTTCTTGGACTTGGCTAGCGCCTTGCGCAGCGGCATGGGGCCTTCAAACGTTCCGTCATAATTTTTCGGCTCCCAGGGTTGTCCACCTGTGGTACCGGCATCAAAAAACAAAGGCATGTCGTTGATCACCGTAGTGGGGGTAAATCCTTTTTCCAAAGCCGCCGAATAGATGAAAGGCTTAAAACTGGAGCCCGGTTGGCGCCAGGCTTGGGTTACGTGGTTGAATTTGTTCTTTCCGTAATCGAAGCCACCTACCAGCGCCTTGATGGCGCCGTCGCGCGGGTCCATTGCAAAAAAAGCGCCTTCAACTTCCGGTAATTGGGTAATTTCCCAGGAGCCTTTGACTGACTTGGACACGCGGATGATGGCGCCCGGGCGGATTTTGATATTGGGCGCCGCCTTGTCCGACAGGCCTGACTGGGCCGGCTTTAAGCCTTCCCCGCTAATTTCAACCACCTCGCCGGCCTGTCGTTGCGCCAGCACGCGTTTGCTATCCGCTTGCAACACCACAGCTGCCAACACGTCGCCATTGTCAGGGTGCTCGTCCAGCGCTTCGTCAATCGCGTCTTCCAGCTCCTGCGCGTCGGTGGGCAGGGTAATGAATTTCTCCGGGCCGCGGTACACCTGGCGGCGCTCAAAGTCCATGATGCCTCGGCGTAGTGCTTTGTAAGCAGCCTCCTGCTGCGCACTGTCCACCGTGGTGACCACATCCAGACCACGGGTGTAAGTCTTATCGCCATATTGCTCGTACATCAGCTGGCGCACCATCTCGGCCAGGTATTCGGCATGTACCTGCGGGCGGCTGGCGGCGGTTTGCACCCGCAGGATCTCGGCCTTCGCGGTTTTGGCCTCCTCGGCCGAGATAAAACCGTTGTCCAGCATGCGCTCAATAATGTATTGCTGGCGAATGCGCGCGCGGCGCGGATTTTTAATGGGGTTATAGGCCGACGGTGCCTTAGGCAAACCCGCCAGCATCGCGGCTTCGGCGATGCTGATGTTTTTCAGTGGCTTGCCGAAATAGGTTTCGCATGCTGCGGCAAATCCATAGGCCCGGTTCCCCAGATAAATCTGGTTCATGTAGATTTCCAGAATCTGGTCTTTACTGAGGTTATGTTCGAGTTTGAAGGTCAGCAAAATTTCGTAAATTTTGCGGGTAAAAGTCTTTTCCGACGATAAGTACACATTGCGCGCCACCTGCATGGTGATGGTCGATGCGCCCTGGCTTTTAGAGCGCCCCACATTGGCCGCCGCCGCGCGCACCATGCCCACATAATCAATCCCGCCGTGCTGGAAAAATCGTGCATCCTCGATCGCCAAAATTGCATTTTTCATGACCAGCGGGATTTCATTGATGGGCGTGAGGGTCCGGTGCTCTTCGCCGAATTCCCCCATCAAGTCTCCTTCGGATGAAAAAACCCGCAACGGAAGTTTGGGGTGGTAATCCTCTAAATCCGAAATATCTGGCAAATTAGGGTAGGCCAGTGCCATCACGATGGCTACCAAAAACAGGATCGAGGCCACAGCCGCTGCAGCGAGCCCTGCCAGGGACAGGACGACATAGCCCATCCAGCCCCAAATGGTGCGTGCGTTTGCTTGTTTTGTCTTTGCAGGCTGAGAAGACGGAGGTGGAGGCGATTCGGCCATGAATACAAAGGTCTAAAGTGCAAAAAACCGAAAGCCTTCGTCGCAAAACGTGCAGGGCCTCGGCCAAAAAACTCCTCTTACTGCGCTGTTAAACGGCGCCGTAAGCAGCGGGAACCCTATGGTAGCGCAGCCGCGAAGGGAAAAATCCATAAAAATTTATAGAAAATTTTCTGAAAATGCATGTAATATTAATAAATATTTACTTTAAGAAAAATAAAATTTAAACAATTGAGGTTCAAACCATGGATTTGAAGTCACTCTTTGGTCGCCACCAAGAAGAAGTTCTCGGTATGGACATCAGTTCGTGGGGCATCAAGGTTGTAGGACTCACGGGATCCATGGAGCAGCCTGTTTTGGAGCAACTGGCCAGTACGCGACTGCCCAGCGGCCACGTTGTTGACGGCAATGTGGTCAAGATGCATCAGGTAGCGCAGGCGCTGCGTTCCTTGTTGCAGGAAAACCGGATAAAGGCCAAAAAAGTCGTTTTAGCTTTGCCATCGTCTGCTGTTATCACCAAAAAAATTAGGGTGCCAGCGGATTTGAACCCCAGGGACATGGAGGCGCAGGTAGAAGAAGAGGCGCGTCAATACATCCCTTTCCCATTGGAAGAGGTCAGCTTGGACTTTTGTACTGTGGGTCCAAATTCACAGCATGCTGAAATGGTCGATGTGCTGATTGCCGCAGCGCGCCGTGACCGCGTTCAAAACCTGCAAGAGCTTGTGGAATTGGTGGAACTGGAAGCCAGCGTGGTGGAAGTGCAATCTTATGCTTTGCGTCTGGCGATCAGGCGCCTGATGCATAGGCAGCTGCCGGGGCAGGATAAGGCGGTGGTACTTTTGCTTAAAGTGGGTGCCGAGCGTACGCTGATGCAAGTCTCGGTAGGCGACGCGATCGTTTTTGAACGCGACCAGGCCTTTGGGGGTCGCCAGTTGACCCAGCGCATCGCTGCGCACTACCACCTCTCCGAAGACGAGGCGGAAACAAACAAACTCGCGGGTGTATTGGCGAAGGACTTTGAAACATCGGTACTGCTGCCTTATGTTTCCGCTACCGTGCAGTGGTTTGCGCGCGGCATGCAGTTCATCTACAACAGTTCGTCCTATAGCAAAGTTAATCACATCTTTTTAACCGGCGGCGGTGCCATGGTTCCCGGCTTAGCCGATGCAATTTCCACAGCACTGCGATCCCCGTGTACTTTGGTCAACCCATTTGAGGGCATGGGCCTAGCGCCCCCAGTACGAAACAATCCCCGCCTGCAGGACGCGCCACTTTTCGTTGGTGCCTGTGGCTTGGCTTTGCGGAGGTTTAGCTTGTGATTCAGTTCAATCTCTTGCCGCACCGGGAGGCTTTACGCATATTCAAGCAAGGCCAATTCAAAACCTCGATGTTCTTGACCATCCTGCTGGGAGGAATCACAGCTTTTGTGGCTTATGGTGCATTGAACTCCTCTATCAACGCACAAAAAGACAATGTTACGGTTCTGGAGAGCGAAATTAGGCGTTACGAAGCGCATATGCTCGAAATCAAAGACATAAAAACGCAAATTGATGGGCTGCTTGCGCGCGAGAAAGCGCTGCAAGGTATTCAGGCCAATCGCAATTCTCCCGTTCGATTGCTAATAGAGCTGGCAAACATCCTGCCCCAGGGCCTGGTCCTGGCCAAACTTGCGCAAAAAGATCAGGAATTGACGCTTGAGGGTACGGCACAAACCAATGAGAACTTATCGCAATTCCTGGACAAGCTGGGCAAGGGCAGTGCTTGTTTTTCCAAACCGCAACTTCTGCTTAGTGAAGTCCAACCATTCAACGCAAGCGGGAGTATGCCTGCCAAAGCATTTAAATTTTCGGTGAAGGCGACATTTTTGGCGTGCACCGAGGGTGTATCCGCCGAAGCGACTCCGTCCAAAGCGGCACCTGCAGCGGCCCCATCAGGCGTCCTGCATTGATGGGGGAGCGACTACCCATGAATAAAGACTTTTGGAAGTCACCCAGCTCGGAAATTACGGCACAGATTAGCGGGCTGGATTTTGAAAATCCGTCCGAATGGCCACTGGTACCGCGATGGTGTTTGTTGGTGGGTTTGTACTTCCTCACCGTAGGCTTACTGTGGTTTTACCCTTTAAGTGACTACGCTGCCGAATTAGAAAAATCGGTTGACAAGGAAAACACCTTGCGCGCCGAATTTACTGACAAGGTGCACCAGGCTGCCATGCTGCATGCTTTGAAAAATCAGCGTGACGAGGTCGCGCTGACGGTTGAAGGTCTGGAAAGTCACCTAACGAGCAGCGCAGAAACGTCAAGTCTGCTTTTTAGCATCAGCCGTATGGGGCGCAACCAGAACTTGCAGCAGGAATTGTTTAGGCCTGATGCGCCGATATTGAAACCGTATTACGCCATCATCCCGGTCACTTTCCGGGCCCATGGCAGCTACCACGATTTCGCCCGTTTCGCCGCAGATGTTGCAAACCTGCCGCGTAGCGTTAACCTGAGCAACATCACTATAGGGTCTAGGCCGGAAGGTGCTTTGACTCTGGAGACCACGGTGCAAACCTACCGCCACCTGGATCCGGATGAAGTGGTGGGACAGGTCAAGGGTGCAGAGGTGAGCAGATGAGACGGCTGCCGCACGCTGGCTTACTGGTGCTCAGCACCTGCCTGTTTGCTTGCGGGCCCTCGCGCCAGGATACCTTGGGTCAATGGATGCAAGAGCAGCGCAAGGCTGCTGTGTCCATTACCAATAAACGCCCGGCGCCCCAGGCGTTCACGCACTTGCCGTATGAGCAGGGCCAGCGCAAGGATCCGTTCGACAGGCAGTACTTGCTTGCGTTGGCGAATGCGCAAGCCGATCAAGCAAACCCTGATTTAGGCCGGCCGCAAACGTCGCTCGCGCGTCAGCCCTTGGAAGATATTCCTCTGGAGTCGATGAACTTCGTTGGCATGATGCAAACGCAAGGGCGTTGCGTGGGATTGGTACGGGCAAATGGCATCTTGCATCAGGTGGCCACGGGTCAGTCTATTGGAAAGAATTTCGGCAAGGTGTGGCATGTAGATGCATCAGGCATCGAGCTGCGCGAGCGTGTGCAAGATGCCGCTGGCAAGTGGTTAGAGCGTGACGCTTACCTGCGGCTTCAAGAGGGGAGCAAATGACGATCAAGTGCAATTTGAAGCGGGCTGCCGCGGGGGGTTCTTGCGTATTGAGCTGCCTTGTCGGGGCCACGGTAGCCCTTGCCGAAAACTCCGTCATGGCTATTACTGCCCAGCGCAGCGGCAACTCCGAGCAAGTGCGCATCGACTTCGCCCAAGAATTGACAAGCTTGCCCAAGACATTTGCCACCCGCAACCCTTCGCGCATTGCCCTTGACTTCCCCGGCATGGGCAGCGCCGTGGGCATGGGTCGCATTGCGATGACCCAAGCCTTGGTGGACTCGGCGTTCGTGGCACAGTCCGATGAGCGCAGCCGCGTGGTCATCAACCTGCGCCAACCGGCCAACTACCGGTTGGAAATGGTGGATAAAAGTCTGATGGTGGCCCTGGAGCCGATGGGTGGTGCAGCGCCGACGCACAGGCCTGCCGCTGCCGAACCCGCAGTCAGACCAGCGCTAAACGTTCCATCCAGTACGGTGTCCCCCGAGGCTTCTGCCGCGCTCCCTGTAAGGCCGGCGCCCATTGGCGAAATTCAGTTCCGCCGCGGCAGCGACGGCGCAGGGCGCGTGCTTGTGACTTTGCCGGGTAAAGAAGTCAGCGCTGATGTGCGCCAGGTGGGCAGTAATTTGGTGGTGGACTTGAGCAACGTCAGCCTGCCCGAGCGTCTGCGTAAAAAGCTAGATGTCACCGATTTCGCCACGCCCGTTCAATCCATTACCACTGACCAGAATGCGGGGCGCGTGCGTATGCAAATTACTCCGCTGGGCGCTTGGGAACATACGGCTTACCAGACCGACACCGAGTTGGTATTAGAAATTCGCCCGCTGAGCCAAGACCTGAAAAAGACCGCGCAAAAGGAGGCCTTTACCGGTGAAAAGCTTTCGCTGAACTTCCAGAGCATCGATGTGCGCCAGGTACTGCAAGTGATTGCCGACTTCACCAACTTCAACGTGGTTAGCTCCGATTCGGTCAGTGGCACTGTCACCTTGCGGGTGCAAAACGTGCCTTGGGACCAGGTACTAGACATCATCATGCGCAGCAAAGGCCTGGCCATGCGCAAAAACGGCAATGTGTTGTGGATCGCACCTAAAGAGGAAATTGCTGCCAAAGAAAAGCTGGAGTTTGAATCGCAGATTAGCAATGAAAAAATTGAACCTTTGCGCACGCAGTCCTTTCAATTGAACTACGCCAAGGCCTCTGACGTGGCACCGCAATTGATGGCTGGTGGCATTGAAGGCGGCGCAGGCCGGATCCTGAGTTCGCGTGGCAGCGCGATCGCCGAATCACGCACCAACCAGCTGTTCATCACCGACGTGGCGACCAAGCTCGACCAGGTGGCGCAACTGATCGCCAAGGTGGATGTGTCGGTGCGTCAGGTGCTTATTGAAGCGCGCATAGTGGAAGCGAGCAGCGACTTTGCCAAAAACCTGGGCGTCAAATTAGGCGGCTTGGACATGCGCGCTGCCAAGGGCGGTGAAGGCGGCTATGCATTGGTGGGCGATAACCGCCTGGCTTTTGGTACCAACTATGCTAATGTTCTGGGCTCCTCGGGAGCGACCACGACCATGGATGCCAGTAGCAATTTTGTTAACTTGCCGGCCGGCGGTTATGCAGGTGCATCAGCGGCAACATTTGCTGTGAGCTTGTTCAGTGCTGCATCCAACCGCGTACTCGCGCTGGAACTGTCAGCACTGGAATCTGATGGGCGCGGCAAAATTGTTTCCAGCCCGCGTGTCATCGCCTATGACAAAACCAAGGCCATTATTGAACAAGGCACTGAAATTCCCTACCAGATGGCTACCAGCAGCGGCGCTACGGCAGTCAGTTTCCGCAAAGCCGTGCTCAAGCTCGACGTGGTACCGCAAATTACCCCAGACGGTAATATCAGCTTAGAGTTGGATGTTTCCAAAGACAGTGTGGGCGCCCTCACCGCATACGGCCCCTCTATTGATACCAAACATATCAAAACCCAGGTGCTGGTGGACAATGGCGGCACCGTGGTGATCGGCGGCATCTATACCGAAGAGCAACAAGACAGGGACAATAAAGTGCCTATCTTGGGCGATTTGCCCGGTGTGGGCCTATTGTTTCAAAACAAATCCAAAGTAACCAAGAAAAGCGAGACATTGGTATTTATTACACCTAAGCTAATTGGTGACTTGGTGGGCGCGCGGTGATATTTGTCTGGCGATGGCGTGATGGTATGGCGCGCAAACCAAGGTAAGGGGCATGCACTTGCTGTCACGTGCATTGGGGATATTTTCATAAGGCACCCGACGCAAGGGCTAAGTGCAATTTGCGATATTCAATCCAATTTCAAGGGATTTTTCTGCTCGGTGAATGATTCTAAAATGCCTCTTTCGTGTTTGTATGTTGCCCATTGCGTGTAAGCACCTATCAGCTTCGCCGCATTTTCGATATTTTCACGGCATAAACTATTTTGATCATCCTCATTGGCCTCCCGGGGTCTGGAAAATCCACCGTTGGCCGGCACTTGGCCCGGCGCTTGCAGCAGCCTTTTCTAGATTCGGACCAGGCCATCGAAACGCGGCTGGGTTGTTCTATCCGGGAATTCTTTGAGCGCGAAGGGGAAGCGCGCTTTCGCGATATCGAGCAGGAAGTGATCGCGCAGCTCTGCACCCAGGCGCCGGGCGTACTGGCCACCGGCGGGGGTGCTGTACTGCGCCTTGCCAACCGGGATGTTTTGCGCGCTGCCGGTACGGTGGTGTACCTGCAGTCGCAACCCGAAGACTTGATGCGCCGCTTACGCCACGACCATAAGCGCCCCTTGCTACAAGTGGCTGACCCTACGTCGCGTTTGCGTGATTTGTTCGCGCAGCGCGACCCGCTCTACCGCGAGACGGCACACCATACGGTCCAGACCGGGCGTCCCTCGGTATCCAGCCTGTCACAGTCGATTCTGAGTCAGCTGCACATCACAGCGCCCAGGCGCCTAAACTAGCGGGCTATGACTTCCCCGCTGCTGCACTCCCTCACCATCGCGCTGGGCGAGCGCAGTTATTCCATCCAAATCGGCAGCGGCTTGCTTTCGCATGCCGCTAGCTTTTCCGGCCTGCCGACTGCGACCGCGGCGCTGATCGTGAGCAATAGCAGGGTTGCCCCGCTTTACGCTCAAGCACTGCAAGCCGCTTTGCGGCAACACTATGCCCAGGTGTATTTGCTTGTTTTGCCTGACGGCGAGGCGCATAAGGACTGGGAAACCTTAAATTCGATTTTTGATGCGCTGCTGCGAAACGGATGTGACCGCAAAACCGTACTTTTTGCCCTTGGCGGGGGCGTGGTGGGTGACATGACCGGTTTTGCCGCCGCCAGCTATATGCGCGGCGTGCCCTTTGTGCAGGTCCCTACGACGCTGCTGGCACAGGTGGATTCCTCGGTCGGCGGAAAGACGGGCATCAACCATCCGTTGGGCAAAAACATGGTGGGCGCGTTTTACCAACCGCAGCGTGTGCTTTGCGATTTAGACACCCTGAAAACCCTGGACCCACGCGAGGTCAGTGCAGGGCTAGCCGAGGTCATCAAATACGGGCCGATTGCCGATATGGCATTTTTGGACTGGATTGAGGCCCATATAGACGAACTGATGGCGCGCGATGTCCACGCCCTGGCCCACGCGGTGCGGCGCAGTTGCGAGATCAAGGCCCATGTGGTCTCCCAGGACGAGCGTGAGGGCGGTTTGCGCGCCATTCTCAATTTCGGCCACACCTTTGGTCACGCCATCGAAGCGGGTCTGGGCTATGGTGATTGGCTACATGGCGAAGCCGTGGGCTGCGGCATGGTGATGGCGGCGCATCTTTCCCAGGCCATGGGCTTGGTGGACCAGGCCTTTGTGCAGCGCTTGACGCGCTTGATCGCCGCTGCCGGTTTGCCAGTACGCGGCCCGGTGTTGGATGCGGAAGATAACGCGGGGCGCTACCTGGACCTCATGCGCGTGGACAAAAAAGCCGAGGCGGGCACCATCCGTTTTGTATTGATCGACGGGCCCGGCCGTGCCTGTATGCGTGGTGCTGAGGATGCTTTGGTGCGCGCGGTCATTGATCGCTGCTGCGCAGCTTGATGCGCGCACTCTATGCCAGTGACCCGGCGCGCAGCCGTGGGCGGCGCTACCCGCAAAGCCCGGCGCCCACGCGCAGTGAGTTCCAGCGCGACCGAGACCGCATCGTACATTCCACTGCTTTTCGTCGGCTGGTCTATAAAACCCAGGTATTTCTCAACCACGAAGGCGATTTGTTCCGCACGCGCCTGACGCACTCGCTGGAGGTGGCGCAACTGGGCCGCTCCATGGCGCGCACCCTGCGACTGGATGAAGATTTAGTCGAGGCCATCGCCCTGGCGCATGACCTGGGCCACACGCCCTTTGGGCATGCCGGACAGGATGCACTGGATGCCTGCATGGCCATGCACGGCGGCTTTGAGCACAATTTGCAAAGCCTGCGCGTGGTGGACCATCTGGAAGAACGCTACCCCGACTTTGACGGCCTGAACCTGTGCTTTGAAACCCGTGAAGGCATTTTGAAACATTGCTCCCGGCACAATGCAGGTTTAATTGAAGAGCAAGAGCCAGCCTATGCCGACGGGCTGGGTGGGGTCGGATTGCGGTTTTTGCGGCGCGCGCAGCCCGGCTTGGAGGCGCAGTTATGCAACCTGGCCGATGAGATTGCCTATAACGCACACGATATTGACGACGGCGTGCGCTCAGGCTTGATAGCGCTAGAACAAGTGCAGCAAGTGCCCTTGTTCGCGCGCTTTAGCGAGCAGGCCGCCCGCGCCCATGCGCGCCTGGCACACGCGCCGCGGCGCTGGTTGTACGAGACGGTGCGCCTAATGCTCAGCAGCCAGATTTACGACTTGATAGACAGTACGCAGGCCGCCATTGCACAGGCCGCGCCGGCGGATGTGCAGGCCGTACGCGCTTGCCTGCCGCTGGTGCAATTTAGCCCCGCGATGCAGCAGGACACCGCGCAGCTCAAAGCCTTTTTGTACGCTGCCCTGTACCGCCATTCACGGGTGCAAGAGACCATGGACAGGGCGCGCCAGGTGGGCAGTGATTTGTTCGAGGCTTATGTGCACGACCCGACATCCATGCAAGCAGGAGCGGCCGCCGATTTGCCGCAAGCGCAGATTTACCGGCGCGTGGCCGACTATATTGCGGGCATGACCGACCGTTTTGCATCACGCGAGCACCAGCGCCTCACGGGCCGGGTACTGTTGGCATGAAGTCCCAATCTGAGCGCGCAAGCGAAGTAATGCAGACCACGCAACGCTGGTTGGAGCGTGCAGTCATCGGGCTGAACCTTTGCCCTTTTGCCAAAGCGGTGCATACCAAAGGGCAAATTCACTATGCGTTGACTTGGTCACAGGACACAGCGGATGTGCTGGACGATCTATCCCTCGCTTTGCACGACCTGCTAGCCCAAGACCCGCAGCAGCGCGACACGACCCTGCTGATTGCACCCAATGCGTTTCCCGAGTTTTGGGACTTCTACGGCTTTGTGACCAGGGCAGACAAATTGCTGCGTTCGTTGCGCCTAGATTCGGTCTTGCAGATCGCCAGCTTTCATCCGCAGTACGAATTTGCGCAAGCGCCCGCCGGTGACATGGCGCACTACACCAACCGCGCGCCCTACCCGGTACTGCACCTACTGCGCGAAGACAGCATGGACCGCGCGGTGGCGGCCTATCCCGACGCCGCCTTGATTTATGAGCGCAATATTGCGCGTCTGCACGCCCTGGGCGCGGCGGGTTGGCTTGCGCTGGATGTGGCCGCGCCTGCCAAGATAGTACAGCGTAGCCCATGAAGCCAAGTGACACTATTGCAGGCAAATCATTGCGCGCGGGCAAAGCGGCGCAATCCGTATCGCCGGTCGAGCGCCAGGCGGCACGCGATCAGCAAGTCGCCCAATTACTGCGCCCCGGCCAGTCCATCGCCCTGCTACAGCATTTGCACATACTCACCCGCGAAGGCCAGCTCAACCAGGATTCGCGGCGTAAGCTCAAGCAGGTCTATCACCTGTACCAGTTCATCGAAACTTTGTTGCGCGAATTGGCGCAAGCAAGTCCAAAGGCTGGCGCGGATGCTGCGCAGGGCTTGAGCGTGGCTGACCACGGCGCAGGCAAGTCCTATCTGGGCTTTATCCTTTACGACTTGTTTTTCAAAAACATGGATAGTGGCCGGGTCTATGGCATCGAGAGCCGCAGCGACCTGGTAGAAAAGTCGCGCGTACTGGCCGCTCAGCTGGGTTTCAAGCGCATGCAGTTTTTCGATCTGACGGTGGCCGAATCGGCGCATTGCGCTTTGTTGCCGCCGCGCATCGATCTGGTTACCGCCTTGCATGCTTGCGACAGTGCGACGGACGACGCCATTGCCTTTGGCCTGGCCAAGCAGGCGCGTGCTTTTGCGCTGGTTCCTTGCTGCCAGGCCGAAGCGGCGCGCCATTTGGGCAGTAACAAAGGGCTGATGCTGTCACGCACGCCCTTAGCCGAGTTGTGGCGCCACCCTTTGCACACGCGCGAACTAGGTAGCCAAATTACCAATGTGTTGCGCTGCCTCTATTTGGAGGCCAATGGCTACCAGGTCACCGTTACCGAATTGGTAGGCTGGGAACACAGCATGAAAAATGAACTCATTTTGGCTCGCTACACTGGCCAAAAAAAGCGCGCCGCAGCGCAGCGCATGCAGGAAATCGGTGTCCAGTTCGGCCTTGAGGCCCTAATTAACAAGCGGTTTACATGGCGGGCGGAAAATTCTTAGGGTAAAGCCAAGCTACTGCGACGCGCTAAAACAGCATTCTTTGCCGGCGACACGATGGCTTGGCGCAGACGCTGTCCGGCATGAGCGTAGATTTTTAGCATCACAAAAGGGATTTGTATGAAACATATAGTTCAAAGGCTGGGTATCGTGATTTTTGTGGCTGCGCTTGGCGCATGCGCCACCAGTAGCCCGGATGTCATCAGTCGTCAGGATGCCCAAGTGGCCTCGCAGGTACAGGACGGCGTGGTTATCAGTATCCGGCCCGTCGCGGTTGACGGCAGTCAGACCGGTATGGGCGCTGCCGCAGGCGGCGTAGTCGGCGCTATGGTCGGCAGCGGTGGTAGCAGTATCCAGCGGGAACAAGTAAGTTTGGGCATTCTGGCTGGGGTGGCTGCGGCAATGGCCGGCAATGCGATAGAGCGCATGGCCACCAGAGAAGAGGCCTTTGAAATCATCGTCCAGTTGCGCAATGGCGAGCGCCGCGCTATCGTGCAGGCCAAGGGCAACGAAACCCTGTTGGCGGGTGATCCCGTCATCATCGTCACCTCAGGCAACAAGATCCGCGTGACCCGGGCTCCGCGCTAACCGAGTGGCGCCATCGGGCGCTTTAAATTGGGGACAGGTTGGGAATAAAATAGGCTAAATCTACCCCATTGCCTATGGCCCGCCTCCCTCGCCTTAGCCTGCCCGGCTACCCGCACCACATCATTCAGCGGGGCAACAACCGGCAGGCGATATTTGCCAGCGCCGCCGATTACCGCTATTTGCTGGACTTGCTGCGCACGCATGCCCGCCAATGCCAGGTGGCGGTGCATTCCTATGTGCTGATGAGCAACCATTTCCATCTGTTGCTCACCCCCGAGGAAGCCGAAGGCCTGCCGCGCATGATGCAAGCGGTGGGCCGCAGCTATGTGCAGTATTTCAACCGCAAACAAGCGCGTACCGGCACCTTATGGGAAGGGCGTTACCGCTCCACCGTGCTGCAAACGGAGCGCTATTTACTGCAATGCATGGCCTATGTCGACCTGAATCCGGTGCGCGCGGGCATGGTGGCCGGACCGCAAGACTATCCCTGGTCTTCTTTTGCGCATTACACCGGGGTGCGCGTCGATCCCTTGGTCAGGCCGCACCCCCTGTATTGGGAAATGGGCAACACCCCCTTCGCCCGCGAGGCCGCTTACCAGGCCTGGGTGCAATCAGGGGTGGATGGCGTCGCACAGCAAGCCCTGACCGATGCAACCCTCAGCGGTTGGGCGTTGGGTGAGCCGGATTTTGTTGCAGATTTGCAAAAACGTACCGGCCGCCGCATCAGCAAGTCCAAGGCCGGCAGGCCTCCTACGGCGCCGCCCGAAATTCCGTAATTGCTCGCGTACCCGATTTTCTGCGGGGCGGCGAATGATGCATGCTCCGCCTGAGATTCCCGTCAAACCTACTTACTTAGGTACTTACAAACAGCGACCTGCAAGGCGAATTTAATCTGTCCCTAATTAAACTAAATCTCTTTTCCCCTCGATTTAATTGGGTTCTGACCCCAATTATTTTTCAATGGGCGATGTTGCATTGCAGTATGCTTGCGGTCCTTTGTAATTTTTCCAGGAGCGGGTTATGACCACGGCGGCCGAGAGGGAGCATCTGCAGCAATTTGGTTTGTATGCGGGGGAGCAGGAGCATGACGCTTGTGGCGTGGGCTTTGTGGCGCACATCCGGGGCGAGAAAAGTCATAGCATTGTCAGCAACGCGCTCAAGATTTTGGAAAACCTGGACCATCGTGGTGCGGTGGGCGCGGACAAACTCATGGGTGATGGCGCCGGCATATTGATTCAATTGCCCGATGCGCTCTACCGGGAAGAAATGGCGGCCCAGGGAGTGCAATTACCCGCCGCGGGTGAATACGGCGTTGGCATGATATTCCTGCCCAAAGAGCATGCCTCACGTCTGGCCTGCGAGCAGGAAATGGAGCGCGCTATCAAGGCCGAAGGCCAGGTGCTTTTGGGCTGGCGCGATGTGCCGCTCAACGCCGAGATGCCCATGTCCCCCACGGTGCGGGAGAAAGAGCCGGTGATACGCCAGGTGTTTATCGGACGCGGTAACGACGTGATCGTGCAGGACGCGCTTGAGCGTAAGCTCTATGTCATCCGAAAAACCGCCAGCGCGGCGATTCAGCACCTCAACCTCAAGCACAGCAAGGAATACTATGTTCCCAGCATGTCCAGCCGCACGGTGATTTACAAAGGCTTGCTGCTGGCCGACCAGGTGGG
>Ga0114964_10001000_pt1 | contig 20901 bp, 21 predicted proteins | sample C_131016_MF_Meta_FD_92638 | JGI IMG/M metagenome (GOLD analysis project Ga0114964, IMG submission 92638) | Freshwater microbial communities from Lake Croche, Canada to study carbon cycling - C_131016_MF_MetaG | ecosystem: Environmental > Aquatic > Freshwater > Lake | place: Lake Croche, Canada...
GGTTCCAAGCATGCGAAGTACGCGCTCCCACATCGGCCAGTTATGGCTAAAGGATCCTTCTAGTCGAACATTTTTTTGTACTAATGGATCTAGTGAGAAGTTAACTGGTTGTGGTCCCCAGCCGACTTTAGAGATCCAACCATTTGGTCGAATTACATCTAGTGCAATTTTTAGAGTGGCAGAAACGCCAGCAGCATCGACAACACCATCAACACCAAGACCATCAACGGTATTAGCCCACTCTTTTGGATCTCCGATGATTACATCACAGCCATATGTCTTTGCTACCGCTAGGCGGGCTTTGTCTCGCTCTAAGCCAACTATTGCAACCTCGGCGCCAGCAAGGCGAGCCATTGCAGCCGAGAGAATTCCAATTGGACCTGGGCCAAGAATTAAAATGCGATCACCTGGGCGAACATGTCCTGGCGCAATAGTTGCCGAATAAGCAACCGAGCAAGGTTCAGTCATCGAAGCATGATCAAAGGAGACTGAATCTGGAATCTTATGAAGCAATCGCCCAGCAACCTTTGTATAGCGAGTCATCGCGCCATTGACGCCATAACCAAAGCCTTTTCGACTTGGATCTAAGTTATAGAGACCCTGACGAGACATTGAGCCGTGCATATCCACTTCGGCTGCGGTTTCTGAGACCACACGGTCACCAACTTTCCAGCCTTTTACTCGCTCACCAACCTCATCTACTACGCCAGCAAATTCATGACCAAGTACAACTGGGTAATTAACTGGCCAAGAGTTAGTACCTTCCCATTGGTGGAGATCAGAGCCACAGACTGAAGCAGCTTCAACTTTTAGAATCACATCTTCTGGTCCAGGTGTTGGACGTTCAATTTCCCGAACTTCCACAGAGTGTGGTTCGGATCCAAAATTAACAACTCCAAGTGATTTCATCGATTACTTCTCATTCTTTACTTTTACATCGCCAAAGCCATGAACCGCTTCACAGATTTTGCGCAGAACTTCTTCAACATTTCCAGCACCACGGCTAAATGAATCGGCATCGATGGCTAGGGGAGCACCAATAACAACTAGTGGAGCGCCATATGAAGGACAAGCAATTGCTTGTTCAAGTGAAAGTCCGCCCACAGCTTGAACAGGCACTGATACTGCCTCAACTACTTGCCTTAATTGATCTAGTGGATTTGGCATCCGCTTACCGGCGGCGGCAATACCGCGGCGCTCGTCATATCCAATATGGTGAATAACCATGTCACAACCGAGCTCTTCTAACTCTCTAGCCCCAGCAACCATATCTGGGCAGCCAAGGTTGTCACCCATTACCTTTGCGCCAAAATCTTGTCCGGCTTGAACTACGCACTTAATCGTCTCTGGATGTGATCTAGCCATAACAACTACGTGAGTTGCACCTGCCTTTGCCATCATCTCAGCTTCTAGATAACCGCCATCCATTGTCTTTAGATCGGCAACGATTGGATGGTTTGGAAATTCTGCTCGAAGGGCTTTAACACCGTGGAGTCCTTCAGCCAAAATAAAAGGTGTTCCGGCTTCTAGCCAATCAACACCGGCGCGAACTGCAGTATGCGCCATTTCCATTGCTTCTTTGATATCTGTTAGGTCTAGTGAGACTTGCACGATTGGTTTCATGGCCACGAGTTTAGTCCGAATTGTTATGAATTAGACCTTCCCTTAGATAACGATTTGGTGGAGAATGACACAAATGTCTACCAATCTAGGAAGTTTTTCGGATCTGAGGCGAGCCCTAGATTTCAATCCGCCAGCAACACCAAAGATAGATCGCGATGGCTTGTTAAAACTTTTTGGACAACTTCCAAAATTGCCAACTGACTTTCAAATCAAACGCGGAAAGACTGTTGAACATGATGGTGTGAGTATCACCGAGCTTTCCTGGGATGTGGGCTGGGGTCCGCGCACAGCGGCCTATTTACTTACTCCCAGCGGTGTTAGCACACCATTGCCAGGTGCTTTGTTTCTCCACAGCCATGATGATGTTAAAAGCGTGGGTAAAGAAAAAGTAGTTGTTGGGGCAAATGAATTACCAGAAGATTCCAAGTGGGTAAGGCGCGATCACTATGGCGATCGGGGAGCGGCAAATGAACTAGCAAAGAAAGGTTTTGCAGTTCTTGCCTTTGATTGTTTCCTTTGGGGCTCTAGAAGATTTGATGATTCCACGATGCCAGATCGCTTAAAAGAGTTGGTTGGTAATAGTGAGTATGAGCGCCTTTCAGTCCTGCAAGAGTCGATGTCAATCTCCAAATACCTAAGTCTTTTTGGTACGACACTTGCTGGTTTATTAAATTTTGATGATCGAGTTGCAGTTGAAGTTGCTAAATCACTTCCAGAAATTAATGGAAAAGTAAGTACGGTTGGTCTTTCAGGCGGCGGTTGTCGGGCAATCTATCTTCACGCAACTAATCCAGAACTAGCCGCAACGGTATCTGTTGGGGCAATGGCAACTTATGAATCCCTTTTAGATATTCACGTCGCACCTCATTCTTGGATGTTCTTCCCACAAGGCCTAGCAAAGGTAAGTGATTGGCCTGGTGTGGCAATGATCAATACCCAGAGTCCGCTATATGTGCAGTTTTGTGGCAATGATCAACTCTTTACAAAAGAGGGAATGGTTGATGCAGATGCCGCCCTTAGCCGTTATTTCAAGGAAAAAGGCGGTGAATATCGCTCTGATTTTTATCCAGTTCGACATTCCTTTACAGTAGAGATGCAAGAACAAGCCTTCGATTGGTTAAGGGAACATGCGTAAGAATCGTTATTTAGGTGATCACAAATTAGCTCGTGAGCTCTATGAGCTTATGCGCAAGTATCCAATTCTCTCGCCCCATGGTCATGTGGACCCAAAGATGTTGTCTGATAATCACCACTTCACAAACCCAGTAGAACTACTTATAACTCCCGATCACTACATCACTCGGATGCTTCACTCACAGGGAATTAGCTATGAATCTCTTTCTATTCCGCATAGTGATGCCACCAGAAACTTTGTTCAGCCAAGGGATATTTGGCGAACCGTGGCTAAGAATTGGCATCTCTTTGGATCAACCCCATCTCGAATTTGGATGGAAGAGATTTTCAAATCACTATTTGATATAGATCAGCAATTAGGTGAAGGAAATTCTGATGCTATTTTTGATCAAATCTCAGAGAAATTAGCCCAGGATTCTTATAAACCACAAGCACTATTTAAGCGATTTAATATTGAGGTTCTAGCAACTACTGATGCTCCTGGTGATTCACTTGAATATCACGATCACCTGCGGGAATTAGATCTTGGTGGTCGAATCATTCCAACATTTCGCCCCGATAATATAAGTGATCCAGCGCGCTCTGATTGGAAAGATTCAATCGATGCACTGCAAAGCGCCTCTGGTGTGGGAATCGAAACATTTTCTGATTTATTGTTGGCCTTAAAAAAGCGGCGTCAACTATTTTCAAAGATGGGAGCCACCGCCACCGACCATGGCGTCTTCTCACCACAAACTCTCAAGCTTTCTAGCAATGAAAAAGAACGCCTTTTCTTAAGCGTTAAGAGTGATTCTAGATCGCTCAAAGATATCGAAACCTTTCGCGCAGTAATGTTATTTGAACATGGAAAAATGGCAGCTGAAGATGGATTGGTAATGCAATTACATCCAGGTTCACTTCGAAACTATGACCAGAAAGTATTTGATACTTATGGCCCAGATCGTGGTTTTGATATTCCAACTCACACCACTTACACAAAAGAACTACAGGCGCTATTAAATGAAGTAGGAAATCATCCACAATTTAGGATGGTTGTATTCACTTTAGACGAGTCGGCTTATTCCAGAGAGTTGGCGCCACTAGCTGGTGCATATTCTGGACTGCGCCTTGGACCACCATGGTGGTTTGGTGATTCACTAAATGGCATGGAGCGTTGGCGAGATGCCGTAACTGAGACTGCTGGTTACTACAACACTGTTGGATTTATTGATGACACCAGAGCATTTTGTTCAATCCCGGTTCGACACGATATCGCCCGCAGATTTGATTCCTATTACTTAGCTCGCGAAGTGGCTAGAGATCGCTTAAGTGTTGATCAGGCGATGGAGCTTGCGCCAGATTTGGCATTTAACTTATCTAAGCAATTCTTTAATCTCTAACTCATGGTAGATGTAATCCACCTGGGCCTTGGCGCCTTTCATCGAGCTCATCAAGCAGTTTTCTTTCAAGATGCCGGCCTTAAGGTGGCCTCAGTATCGATGCGAAAGAGTGATGTGGCAGATAGTTTTAACGCCCACAATTGCAAATACAAAGTAATTTCCAAAGATGCCAGTGGGCAGGTAAGTCAAGAGATCACCGCTATAACCCATGCCCTTTACTATCCACGCGATCTGGCAAGACTTAAAGAGCTTTGTAGGGCACCAGAGCTAAAACTCATCACATTAACCGTTACCGAAAAGGCTTATCAAAATACTGGAGCAGATAGTCTCCCAGAGCGATTAGCAGATTTGCTCACCGCAAGATATGAAAGTGGAGCGCCAGGGTTAGCTCTAATCTCTTGTGACAACATGTCTAAAAACAGTGAATTGATTAAGCGCTTAGTTCTAGAAGTATTGCAAGATCGATCAGATATGGCCCTAACTAATTGGGTCAAAGAAGAGGTTCGGGCACCAAATTCAATGATTGATCGAATCGTCCCAGCAATTACCGATGAAAATCTAGCAATCTTTACTGAGCCCTTCACCCAATGGGTAATTGAGAACGATCCAATCTCAACAATCCTTGCCCCAGCAGGTGTGCAATTCGTGCCAGATGTGAGACCTTTTGAAATTGCAAAGATTAGATTATTTAATGGCGCGCACTCGGCTTTGGCATATATCGGTGAGCTGGCCGGAATTGAATATGTCAGTGAGGTTATTTCGCATCCAGTCTTTGGCAAATTTGTTGAAAATATGCAGGTGCAAGAGGCGCTTAAATCACTGGATCACAGCCCTGGAATTGATCTAATTTCTTATGCGAAAATAATTAGAGAGCGCATTGCTAATCCCACGTTGAATCATCGAAATCAGCAGATCGCGATGGACGGTTCCCAAAAACTCCAACAGCGAATGATTGATGGCGCAAATGAATTAGTTAAGCGCAAAATCCCAGCCCCAAATTTATGCATGGCAATTGCTATTTGGCTTCATTATTTGGCCGTGAGTGATCGGATTAATGATCCATTGGCTAAAGAGTTAAAGGCACTTGCTCAGGGGCAAAATCCAGATGAGGTGGTGAGATCTATTCTTACCCTTCCTAATTTCGTGCGACCACTAGATCAAAGCTACTTTGCGCAAATAAGTGAAGCACTCCAAAGCCTTCGCAGTGAGCCTTTGCTTGATATTCTCCTGCCATGAGAGCTTTTGTAGTTACTGCCCCCAATACCGCGCACATCCAAGAGGTTGCTGCGCCGGTTGCAAAGGCTGGGCAAGTAGTTGTAAAGATCGCTCGAGTTGGTATCTGCGGGACAGATGTTGAATTCTTTAATGGATCTATGCCATACCTTCACGATGGCCAGGCTAAATATCCAATTCGTATTGGCCATGAATTCACCGGCACCGTAGTTCGACTTGGCCCAGGAGTTGATCAATCTTGGATGGGAAAGCGAGTTGTTGGCGATGTAATGATGGGTTGTGGAAAGTGTTCTAGATGCACCGAGGGCCGCCAGCACACTTGCCAGGATCGTTTTGAAATTGGAATTAGAAATGGCTTTGATGGCGCACTTGCCGAAGAGATGTCAATTGAAACTAGATTTCTACTTGAGCTACCAAATGAAATAGATGAAACCCTTGGCGCACTAGTTGAGCCAGGTGCTAATGCTTGGCGCGTGGCAAATGCAGCAATGGCGGCGCCAGGAAAAAGAATTCTAATCTTTGGCACCGGAACCATCGGTTTAATGAGCGCCCAGTTCTGTATGGCAATGGGAGCTGAAGTTCACCTAATCGGAGTTGATCCAAAGCAATTCCCACTTGCCCTAGAAGTAGGTGCAAAGAGTGTTAATACCGAAGTGCAACCAATTGCTGGTGGATATCACGTAGTTGTTGATTGCACCTTTGATCCATCGATTCCAGCAAAAGCAGTTGAGAGCGTTGAACCTGGTGGGCGAGTAGTTCTAATCGGTGTAGATGATCACGCAGCCAATATTAATTCCAGGCTTCTAGTCTTTAGGGATATTACAGTTGTTGGAATCCTTTCAGCTTCACCAGGTTTGCAAAACTCCATTGACTACATCAAGGCAGGCAAAGTAGATCTAGGAATGCTAGTTGGGGCAACCGTTGGCTTAGATCAAGCAATTGATATTTTCAATGGCAAGCGCCCAGCGGGAGCTGGAGTGGGCCCAAAGATTTTGGTTGATCCCGCTCGCTAAAATCTAACTAATTCTAAGAAATCTATTAATAAATATTAGAAAATTCTCAAAGCGTGTTAGTCCGAAATTTTCCGGTTCTTCGCCTGGAAATTCAAAGGCAAGGTTGAAATCAAACGGTTTTAAGTTACGTTGGAGTGACACATAATCCCTGGCCACTAAATCAATTTCGCCAGCTTTCTTTGTGGATGTGTGACCAATATTTCCTAGGTCAATATTCCAATAAGCTCCTGACTTTGTTATGCAAGCACTGTAGATTTGCTTAGTCATAGTTCTAACCATTTCGCTCCTAACTCGGGTTCTAAGTCTTTCATAATACTTCTTAAATCTATATCTCGAATTTGCCTATGTCTTCCAATTGAAGTACTAGAACTTCCAATATAACACCGTGTGTGTTTTTTTGATTCAACAAAATATACGGTGTGTATGCCAGAGTCTTTAGCTTTCTTATAGATTATTCTTATCAAATCAATTCGCTTCACTTAGGAAGTAAAGTGTTTTACCAAATCTTACATATTGCTTAGATCCAATTCTGTGGATTGTAAAATCTGTTGATATCTAAACTCGTACTACCTCATAAACAATTGACTCTGGGGTAAGCGGGGCACTAAGTGCAACATCCACACTTGTTGGGATTCCATTAAATTTTGCGGTGGAGAGTAAAACCATTTGGGCTGCAATATCTGCCATCCAATAGAAGGCCCCAGCGCCAATGTTTCCTATGATTTGATTTGCTTGCTCTAATCGCTGGTCACCGAATTTTGGAATGTCATTTTGGGCATCAGAAAGTACAGCTAGTAAATAGTCACGGATTACCGATGCGTCGGCCTTTACGCGATTGTGAGACTCAATTAGTTCTCGGTACTCGGCATCTAACTTGAATGCTCTAAAGAACTTAAACATCTCTGCCCCTTACCTAGGTTTGCCTACCTAAAACCTAACTCTTGCCACCGACACTGGGGGCGCTGCCCGCACAAAGGCTCACAAATCATCACTCTTTGCCTTCCTCTTTGCTACCTTATTTTCATGACTAAAAGGCACCCAGATGGCCATCGCTCTACCAATCCAATTGAAGTTGCCATTGAGAAAACTCTCTTTGGTAGTCGCTGGTTACTAGCTCCGTTCTATATCGGATTAAGCGCCTCTCTTGCTCTTTTGATGGTTAAGTTTGCCCAACAGTTCTGGGACTTTGCCAAGCATGTAGCTTCAAATGATCTTCACGAAGTTACGCTAGGTATTCTCGGTTTATTAGATATGACCTTGCTTGGCAATCTAATTTTGATCGTTATCTTTGCTGGATATGAAAACTTTGTCTCAAAGATTGAATCTGCAAAAGGCGCCGTGGATAGACCACACTGGATGGGCCGGGTTGATTACTCCGGACTAAAGATCAAGCTAATTGGTTCCTTGGTAGCAATCTCAGTTATTGAGCTCTTAAAGGACTTCATGGCTGCAAATGAGAGCGTCTCAGATGGCCTTAAGTGGCGCATCGGTATTCACGTAACCTTTGTAATCTCTGGCGTGCTCTTTGCCTTGATGGACTGGATTGCAGAGAAGAACAAGCACGAAGACTTTTAATTCCCAAAGTTTCTAGCTCTTTAGCAAGTGGGTGAAGATGCCTGATGTTAATTGTTTTAGAGATAAACTTTGCCTATGTCCCTCCCACATTGGCATCGGCCCCACCTAGGTGAATATCGCTGGCCGGTATCGGCCGTAGTTCTAACGGTAATCACGATTCAGTTCTTGATCCCAACCCAGTATTCCTTTGAGCTAAAAAAGACAGCAGCAATAGTCCAGTTTCTATTACTTCTTGCCTTGGTCTCTTCTAATCCAATACGTATTTCAAAGCACCAACTTTCAACTAGATACCTAGGTATTGCCGTCACTTCTACGATGACGATCCTAAATACGGTATCGGTTGTAAAGCTAATAGATGCTCTAATCTTTGGTCACATTAAGGCCGCCCCAGAACTACTGGCGGTAGGTGGATCTATCTGGTTTTGTAACATCGTCATCTTCTCTCTTTGGTATTGGGATCTAGATCGCGGGGGCCCTGGGGCTAGAGCTGAAGCAAAGAAGGAATATCCAGACTTCCTATTCCCACAGATGAGTGATCCAAAATATGCACCAGAGAAGTGGAATCCACATTTCTTTGACTATCTCTACACCTCATTTACCAACGCATCTGCCTTTAGCCCTACTGATGCAATGCCACTAACCAAATGGGCAAAATCGCTGATGCTATTACAATCTCTAACTTCACTAGTTGTTGTTGGTCTAGTTATTGCTAGAGCTGTAAATATCCTGGCTTAAGCCAGGTAGTTCAGCCAAAACAGACTACTTAACTTCGGCCAACCTGGCCTTTACCAGGGCAATAAGTAACTTCTGGTCGATCTGCCAATCATTTGGAATACCGATAGTTCTTTTCTTAACATCTAGATCTTTCATCTTTGGCGCAAACTTTGCTATTACATCCTTGCTCCATGGAGCCATCAGGATATGTTTGCTTGCAGCTGACACACCAAAGACGTAGGCATCGCCATATTTGATCATTGGTTGATTCCAAGCAATCACAAGTTCGGTATCTGGATACTTACCCATAATGACTTTAAAGATGGCCTTTATGGTCTTTACCTGAACTGGAATTAAAGTCTTGTAGTAATCACTTGGCTTATCAAATCGCTTGGCAGAAACTGAACCTCGGCAATACATCACAAGGGCGTTGGCATGAGCCTGGCTAAAGCCATAGTTCTCACGCAGGTGGGCGATCTGCTCTGGGTATTTGGCGCCATCTACTTCTTTCATCACCTTAAACCAATAGCTCATCTTCTCGCCATACTTCTTTTCTATCGCGGGGAAGTATGACTCCCGCTCGCTACCAATAGCCATAGAAATAGTCTAATAGATGAAAACGCAGTCGATAGCCTTGCCCACAGATCTGATCAGGATCTAAGGTTGCAATATGGCAAAGCTATCTGGCAAAGAAAAGGGCAACGTCTACCTAGTATTTCTGGGAATCATCTTGGCTTTCATTTCTTATGAAATATTTAATAAAGCCACTTATTCATACCAGCCACTAATCATGAAGGGCTGGCTGGATGAAAAGATTCCAGTTATCTCAATCTTTGTTATTCCCTACCTAAGCTTTCATCTTCTAGCCGCCCTTGTAGTTCCACTTCTTTCCCTAAAGATCGGCAATTACAAAGCCTTTTTAGTAAATGGAATTGCCATTATCGCTGGCCAGATCTGCCTAGATGTTGCTTATTTCTTCTTTCAAACCCAAGTTCCCCGCACGCCAGTGCCAGGTAATTCACCTTTTGATTGGGTCTTAGTTCATCTTGTCTATGGAAATGATCAACCGCTAAATGGTTTTCCGTCAAACCATGTCACTTGGTCAGTAATCTCGATTATTGCCCTCTGGCGCCTTCGTAGCCGATCACCTAAGACATCTTGGATCCTAATCACTTGGTTCCTACTTATCTTGCCAGCTACCGTCTTTTTGCATCAGCATTACTTAATAGATATCTATGGTGGAATCTTTGTTGCCTTTAGCACTTATTGGTCTTGTGTTTTTCTGATAGAAAAACCAAAGATCGGACTCTGAGTCCATAAATATCTACTGCGAGTGATCGGCTTTTCCCGCTATCTTCGCCTCATGCCTATTCCTCCATTAAGAAAGAAAAACAAGCTAGCACTTTACTGGCTCCACCATAGACCCTATCGCCGTAAGAAAAATATGTCCTCAGTAGTTGGGACATGGCGAGGAGTCTCAGGACATAAAGCTAAAGGATCTACCAGAGCTGCATGAAACCGATTCTCCTGGATTCAAATATTTTGATTGCATATCTTGATATTGAGCACATCCATCATAAATTAGTAGCACAAAGAATTGATGAATCTAAGGCAGTATTTGCACTATCAACAATTTCAATTAGTGAGTGTTTGGTGCGGGCTTATGAATTTGACTTTGAGTATGCAGTTGCATATCAGTTGTCATTTGATGAAATAGTTTCAATTTATTTTGATTTGGATCAAGCCATTGCTTTTAATTTGGCAGAAATTAAGTCTAGAAATTCAGTAGATCTTGGTGACGCGATTATTTGGGCGACAGCTGATCTAAATAAACTCGAACTTTGGACGTTAGATCGTAGATTAGCCAACAAATACAAAAATAGCCGCTACCTACTCGCAGGATAGTTGAGTTTAAGTGCTAATTAAGCCGCTTATAAGTAAAGGACAAGTAAGTAGCTATTGATACCCATAGTTGGTAGGGGATAAGTAATAGCCCGATCAAAATATATGCTCTAAAAGTAATTATTAATACCGGCAAAGTAAGCACAGCGACAAGCAACAAGGCACTAGATGCAATCCCAAGGTTGTGAGGTGCGTAGAACTGATAAGCCCAGGTAAGAGCGCACAGAACACTGAGGGCAAAGATAAATAACCAAGTGATGGCTAAAGCGGTTGTGAGCTTTCTAGAAACACTAAAGCCAGCAATTCCAAGGATTAGAAAGTTATATGGCCAGATCAAGCCAAATATCCAGTCAGGTGGCTGCCAGGAAGGAGCATTTAGTTGGCGATACCAACTATCACCAGTATTAACCCAAAGCCCAGAACCAACGGCATAGATAACAACTAGTGCAATTGCAATTACTGCCAGTATGTTCTTAGTACTCATGATCTCAATCTATGCCAGATCAAAACTATCGCCATGAAGATATTTCGCACTTTGGCCTCCGCTAAGGATGTGCACGCCTGCCACACCGTGGACCTGCCAGTTCTTTAGATCACTTGTAAGCATCGCAGTGTCTTCATCAATACCCACCACACTAACTCCATCAGGTGCCTTTAGAAACAATTGCGCGGCAGCATCTGGAATCCACTTAAAGAACTTGTTGTAGTGGGGGATAGTTCGAATGTTGGAAACAATGCCAAAACCTTCTTGGCCTTGCTCTTTCATCTTTCTAAAGTTAGGAATATCTGGGCCCATTGCCATGGCACCTGCGCTGCACCCAGCCAAGGAAGATCCGGCTTTCCAATTTCTTAATATCGCCTCATATACCGGGGTGCCAATTAGTGTTCTAGCCAAATAGTGGGGATCACCACCACTTAAGTAGATAAGACCAGCGCCATCAATTAATGAAGCATAATCTTCACGCATCGCATCTTGGCGAGTATAAACAGGAATAAATATCTGCTCAGCGCCAATGCGATCTGCTTGCTCGGCCCCACGGCCTTGCCAGAACATAAGTCGTTCGCCACTTTCTTGACCAGCAGCCGTCGCTAGTTGAACATATCTCTTTGACTGACCAGCTTTTAGAAGTGTTGTCTCAAGCTCTGCCATCACTGGCAGGTACTCACCAGCACCAACTAAAGCTAGCAGGCCCGTAGAACTCATAAGCCAACGCTATCGCCCTTTAGGGGCGATTAAGAGGTTATATCTTTTTTACTTAACTAGATCTCGCCCTTTTCTAAGCCAGATAAAACTTGCGCCGCTCTTTGTTTCAATTCAGGTAGATCACTTAATTTACGCAGTCCCCAATACTGCTGGGCCATACGGTGATTGTTAGCAAATTTAGCCTGATGGCGATCTAGGAAGTCCCAATAGAGGGTAGTAAACGGACAAGCATTTTCACCCACGCGAAGCTTTGGATCATAAACACAACTCTTGCAATACCTACTCATTCTTGAAATATATGCCCCGCCGGCGGCATATGGCTTTGTCATCATCAATCCACCATCAGCGTGAAGTCCCATCCCAATAACATTTGGAACCATCACCCATTCACTAGCATCTATAAATACTTCGCGCATCCAATCCAGAAATTCCTGAGGATTACTTCCGGTAAGCAAAGCCAAGTTAGATAGAACCATCAACCTCGGGATGTGATGAACCCAAGCCCTAGATTCAATATCACTCACAATTGATTTAACACAATTCATTTGCGTCTTAGAAGAATCTTGAAATAGGGGCAAAAGTTTGCGATCACCCTGCAATTGATTATTCTGGCGGTAAGTAGGTCCCAGAAACCAATACATTCCGTTGACATATTCGCGCCAGCCAATTATCTGGCGGATAAATGCTTCACAAGATTCAATGGGTATCGCCCCTGACTCAAAGGCCTTTAGCGCTGCAAAAATAACTTCACTTGGATGCAAAAGGCCATTATTCAAATAGGGCGAAAGTATTGAATGGTGCAGCGCCCAGGAATCATCAGCCATAGCATCTTCATATGGGCCAAAGTTGGCAAAGCTATGAGAGATAAAATGGGCAAGTGCCAAACTAGCTCCCACTTGGGTCGTTGCCCAAGTTTGTGGCACTTGGATACCAAGTTCCTTTGCCACATCTTGGTCTATTGAATTTGCTTCATTTTTAAAATACTCGGGCCAGGAATAATTCTTTGGCGGTGGCAATCTATTTTCCTTATCAAAATTCCATTGCCCTCCAACTGGATCCCTGCCGTGCATCAAAATACCAAGTCGAAGACGCTGGGCGCGATAGAAGTTCTCCATTAGAAAGCTCTTTTGTCGTTCTGCCCAAAGGTTAAAATCTGATCTAGATGTTAAAAAGAAATCATTTTCTACAAAATTAACACCAAACTCAGACAAGGATTCAAACATTCGAAAAGATGACGGGTAGGCGCTATAGATCGGCAGATCAGCAAACTCTTGCTTGACTTTTAATAGCCCTGCCACAGTTGTGGCAGCCTTCTCATAGCGCACCTCATAGCCAAGCTCACCTAATCTGGCAGCAAAATTTCGCGCACTTGAAATCAAGAAATAGAGCCGCTGTGGATGCCAGTCTCGACCAGTAGTCATCCTCTGGCTTTGGACCATCACAACTAAATCATTCTTTGGATCGCTATCTTTAAGGACGCCATATTCGGTATGAAGCTGATCAAATGGAATATAGAGGATGCGCTTCATGGGTAAATAGTAAGTTAATCTTGAATTATGAAGGCGAAAACCAAGAACGGCTTCCCACCCAAGATCTGCCAAAGGTGCAATCTTGAATTTGAGTGGCGCAAGAAGTGGGTTAGAGACTGGGAGAACGTGAAGTATTGCTCGGAGAAGTGCAAGGTCGGCAAGTAGGATCAAACTATGACTCAAAGACAAGAATTCAAGGTCCTAAAAACCTATAGTGATTTTGAACTCCGCGAGTATCAACCTTGTGTAATCGCAGAAGTGAAAGTTAAAGCTAACTATGACAACGCCTCCGGAATGGCATTTGGTTCACTTTTTAAATATATCTCCAAGGGAAATCAGGCTTCACAAAAGATCTCGATGACTGCTCCCGTGATCGCCGCCCAACACGATGACAAGATCGACTCCGATGAATGGTTTGTCTCATTCGTTATGCCTTCTGGAAGCAAATTTGGCCACCTGCCTCATCCAAATGATCCGCAAGTTAAATTGCGCGAACTAGATACCGAGACCTGTATCGCCACCTCATTTCGTGGCCGGGCAACCAGTGCGCTATCTCAAAAGAAAGCGCTCGAACTTCGCAGCGCTGCAGCCAAGCAAAACATTGCTCTCTCAGAGGAAACCAGAATTTGTCGCTTTGACCCACCATTTAAACCAGGCTTTGTGCAATACAACGAGATCGTGATCCCAGTTTTACACTTGGATAAATAATAATTGAGACTAAACTGCTCACGTGTTGTAAGAGCACAGAGTTGAAGGCACACTAAGGCAATGAGTAAACGCTGGATCAAAGTCGCATCGACTTTTGCGCTACCCGCAACGGCGCTTATGCAAATTCCAAGTGCCTCTGCAACTCAAGATGGAACTTTCACAGGTGATGTTGCAACAGTCAATTTTCAAACTTTTCAAATTCAAGTATCGATTCAAAAAGGAAAGATCATCCAAGTAAAGGACTTAAATGCTGGTGAAACTTATTCAAAAGACTCGCGATGGTATGCGATGGCCGCGCCTAAACTTATTGAACAAACCCTTCAGGCGCAGTCTGCAAAAATTTCTGGTGTAAGCGGGGCCTCCTACACGTCATCTGGCTGGCAAAAATCCTTAGCCTCTGCGCTTTCAAAAGCAGATTTCTCCGCACCTGTTAACACACAAACCACTCCAAAGGCTGAAAAAAGTCCCCTGCCAACAACCACGCCAATACCAGAAGCTTCAACCATAAAACTTTTCTCAACCATTGCAGGAACTATTTGCCCAGCAGCAGGAAAGAGCGTTGTGGTCAGTGATAAGAAATTTACTTGTGTCAAAGTAGGCAAGAAACTCTTTTGGGATAAAGGAAAGTCAGTTCCCATTAGCAAAACAAGCCTAGGAAAACTGAATCTAGATTCTGATTTCAAATTTATGTCTGATTTATTTACCGTTTTAAAATCTAATGGTTTTGACTGCTCAAAATATGTAAAAGATTCAGAACCAATGATTGGTGCCAGGGAAGGCGGTACTTGTACCTGGAATGGCCAGGAAATTGTTGTGACGGTCTTTTCCGCATCAAATTCTCAAGTAAAGGAATTGGTAAATGCCTTTAAAGCACTTGCGTCAGGTTACATCTTGCTTAGAAGTAATTGGGCGCTCTCTATAGGAGATGCAGAGACCGCTAAGGCACTCTCAAAGTTACTTAATATGGAAATACTTTAAAAAATGGCTTTAATAATCATCGCCTTCCTAGCCCCCGCTGCAGCTCTTGCATTGATAGTGGTGACCTCATCAAAAAAGAAATCAACTTCTACAGAGCGCGTCGATTTTATTGCGCAAGCGGCATCACATATCCATGGTGCTGAAGATGAGTCAGAATTACAAAGCAGAAGTGCTACTAACTCAAAGGATATTGACTACAACTATGACGTTATGGGTGAAAGTTTTCAGCGAGATCACTTAGTATCACTTGTTAAATCACACGAAGCCTTTAATACCGGGGAAATTTTGGCAACTGCCATATTAGAGCCAGAGCCAACAAATCCTTTTGATTCAACTGCCGTGAAGGTAGTTATAGAGGGAGTTCAGGTTGGCTACATCGCAAAGTTTGATTCTGGCAAAGTCACAGAAATGATTAGAAGAAGTGGCAAGAAGCAATATGAAGTTCCAGCACACATTGGTTTTGATACCGAATCTTCCCAACCACTTATTGGGGTGCGGATTGCTCTGACGGTAGTGTGAGTTTTGGCTCTTCGATAACAATCCGCTTTTCTAACTCATGTAATTCCTTCATTACCGCAGGTAGACCAGATTCATGGGCGGACGTAGCCATCCCTAGGAATCTATTGAATTCACGGCCAGTAACCACATCAAAGCGAACCCCGGAAGTCTTCTCTCGGTTAGATACATTTATAAAGTAATCTGCTTGATCCGGCGAGGTTGAAAGCATTAACACTTTATCAAAATCCCATTCCTGAGTCTTGATTGGTCCAGTAAAGATAAGACGATGGGTAGTAAGCATTACCACGCCTTGATCTTTATCCATCTGTAATTCAACTCCAGGAACTGATGTTCCCGACATAGCGCCCACGCGATAGCGAATACCGGCAACTACTGGAATAGAAATCCCACTTGATCTGCCAACATACCGAGTTGGCGTCTTTCCAACCTCATGAAAAGTTGCAGATGCTCTCCATAAAGTAACCTCAGCAGGTTTTTGCATCAAGGTATTAGGTACTGAATCTTCACCTTTAGAAGCTGCGGTGAATACGGTTACAAGATTGGCAAGAGTTGCCTTATCTTCCTCCCAAAGCGCATGTAGATGTTCGAATTCTTTGGTTGCAGCCTTATCGGCCCGTTTTGCTTGAAAGTCAGAGAAGATGCCCATGGTTAGATCGTAGTTGAGGTCGGTGACATTGGGCAGATATGGAAGTAGAACTGTTGGTCAATTAAAGAATCTGATGATTAAGAGTTATCGGACACCTAAATAACAACTTTAGAATAATCTTCTCTCATGAACGCCATCCACTTCACCCAATTCAAGGGACCCCTCTCGGTCATTGATATTGCCATGCCGCTGGCAAGTGATGCTGGGGTAGTTATTAATGTGGAGGCAACAGGGGTTTGCAGAAGTGATTGGCATGGCTGGATGGGCCATGACACAGATATTGCTCTGCCCCATGTGCCAGGCCATGAGTTGGCTGGGGTTATTAGTTCTGTTGGTTCTTTGGTTTCTAAGTTTAAAGTGGGGGATCGGGTAACAGTTCCCTTTGTTTGTGGGTGTGGTCAGTGTGAATTTTGTTTAAAAGGCGATGGCCAGGTCTGTCCAACACAAAGCCAACCTGGCTTTACAGGCTTTGGTTCATTTGCCGAGTATGTGGCAATAGAGAATGCTGACTTTAATTTAGTTTCGATACCGGATTCGATTTCCTTTTCAACGGCAGCTGCCTTGGGTTGTCGCTTTGCTACGGCATATCGGGGGCTAGTTAAGCGAGCAAAAGTTCTTGCTGGTGAAACAGTAATTGTTTATGGATGTGGTGGTGTGGGATTGAGTGCGATCATGATTGCCAGAGCACTTGGCGCCAAAGTATGGGCCGTTGATGTCAGTGAAGAGGCGTTGAAATTCCTAGATAAAATTACGTTAAATGATGGATTAATTGGACTGGGAGTAATTAATCCAAATGAAGCTGATCCTGTGGGATTCATCCAATTTCTAGGTGGCGCTGATATCGCAATTGATGCCCTGGGTAGTCAAGAGACAGCTAATCAAGCAGTGATGTCATTAAAGCGTGGTGGAAGACATCTTCAGTTGGGGTTGTTACTAACACCAGATGGAAAGACTTCGATGCCAATGTCTCGAGTAATTGGTTGGGAGTTATCACTATTGGGCTCACACGGCATGGCAGCTGCAGATTATCCAGAGATGCTGGCCCTAGTGGCCTCGGGTGTATTGGACCCTTCGAAATTGATTAAGTTTGAACTAAATCTAGAAGAGGGCGCCAAAGCACTGCAATATTTTGATTCTTATTCACGCGGTGGAATTTCAATTATTAAGCCGGGTAAATAGTCACCCAAAGTAGTTGGCTGTGTCGCACAATTTACTCTTGCTTCTTTTCTAGATTGTTCTAATATTTGAAATAGAAAAGTCGAAGAGTTTCCTCTCCGACTTTTCCCCCCGCGGTTTAGCACGGGAGTTATATGATTGGTCAAAGTCGCAGGTGAGCGATTAGCCATGTCAGAATCCATTGGATCTGACTGTTAATACTCAATGCCACTCCGAGCCAATCTTTAGCTCTCATGTTTCACCTCCCATCTCTCTATCTAGACTTTTGCCTAGAAACTTGTCGGAGAGTTAGCTGCAGCTAGCTTTTCGATCAACGAGTGGGATACGGGCAGGAGTGAAGTTACTTACTTTGGAATTGCGGTGATGGCTAAGCATTGTGAACTGGGGATGGCAGGATCTGTGTGGAAATAAAAAAGATTTAACTTACTTAAACTATTTCTTCTTAAATCCGCTCGGACACTTTGGGTTACTAGAAGTTATCTTCCTTGTAGTTGCCCCTTTAAGGCAGGTAATTGTCTTGCTAATCGCAGGGGTGGCCAGCTTTGCTGGGCTAGTGTTATCTGCCTTCGCTGGCGCCTGTGATAGTTGCACGCGAATGGTGGGCGATGAAAATGTGAAGTTATCGGCTTGCAATCTTATGAAGCCATTTTTTTCACTAATCAAAGTTGTGGCAATTTGGTTGGTGTTATCAGCTGAAACTATCTCAACTTTTGCCTGAATCGGAGCGCTAGAGAAGTGGTAGTAACAACGGGCAGTCTCTGATTTAACGATGTAGGTATAGCGTCCTTTAAATAGTGAGCCATCAACATTTGTATGAATTCCAGCCACTTGGTAATTCAAGGAGCCATCTGTGAAGGTAGGAGGGCCTTTGTCATAGATTGGAGCATTGGTGACAACTAGGCCATGAAGGTGGCTCTTATCAGCTGAGCAGGGGTTATTGCCGCTATATGTGGCAGCCCCGAAATTCCAAAAGATTGAATTTGTTTGGCGCATTATATTTCGGCCGTTATTACTTGCCGGTGGGGTGAAGGCAGTCAAATGTTTTTCAAAAGCATTAAATAGTTTAAATTTATCGAAATTTATTGATAGTAGCTTTGTGGTATTAGCCGCTAAGAAGCCATCATAAGTTACTGAATGCCCATTTCCATATGGCAAATCATTAGCTTGGTAGTCAAGTGAGCCCGCCCCTGGGTCTCCAGTTCCAAATCTACCCACGGTATAGAAATCACGAAGGTATTTCTCCAGGGCTGGATCACTTGCAATTTGGCTCTTTGGTAGTGAGGCCTGTAATTCAGGAACCAGGGTTACATCGCCCTCGATGCGGATTTTGTTATTTGAAGAATCTATTGGGTCCACCGCAAAATCTGCATTTTGCATTCGACCAAAGATCCAACCAGTTAGGTTCTTATCTAGGCGAAGAGTTAAAGCAACTCGCTCATCACCAGTGAAATTAGTTGAGTTCGCACAAACATTGCCACTAAGTGTGAACTCTTTACACACCCCGCTACCTAAAGTAATCGGATAGACCGAGCCTTTGAAATCAGATAAGGAAACTGAACAAGCACCAGACTGGCGAGATGCTGGGCAGCTGGCAATGTAACGAAGCAATACGTGAGTTCCATATAGTTTGGCTAAGCCATTGGTGCCCAATTCAGAGCTCTTCCAAACAGATAGGCCACCACCGCCTGGGATATTTGTTTGGGGCCCAGTTGTTCCGGCATTGAAGGTGTAGGGGGCAATCTTTTGCGAAACACTCTCTTGATAAAAACTCAGCGGCTTTAAAACCTTATCTGCCCCACTTGCCTCTAAGCCCTCGATACAGGATCGCTGGGCATCAGATGTGCATGGCGGAAGAATTAGGTCGGCAAAGAGGTAGTCATAATTAGAACAACTTGGGTCAGCCCATCCGGTGCACCACAATTGTTTTGCTTTGCTTTGGTCAGTAGAACCCATGAAATCTTGTCCATAGACTGAAGATTGACTCCACAAGCCAAAGTCATCGGCTGGAAAGTCAGTGATCACATTAGATTGCCCAGCATGGGCGCTTTGGATAAAACTTATAGCTGGCAAAGATTTGAAGTTTGAAGCGGTTGCAAATGTTGATAGTCCCAAAATTGCGACAAAGGCTGCACTTAGGATCAAGATTCTTGGAGGCAACTTCACTTGGTCAAGTTACTAGGGGCTAGAGGCAAAAGGGAAGGGATTTCTATCATTAACCAATGCTTGGCCAATCCTTAGCCAATCCTTTGCCAACTAGTGGGGGTGAAAGGGGAATCAATTTGGGAGCAAATTCGAATGTGACAAAGGTTTAACGCCTAATCCCTTGACGGGCGATAGCCCCAGTTCTACTTTTAACTTATTGGTAGGACAACTTAAAGACAGCTTCGGATCAGATAGGTGGGGGATGATGGGCGAGAAATTGCGCGTGGCCATGATTGGTTATGGCTTCATGGGAAAGGTTCACTCCAACGCATGGCGCGGAGTAAACAGATTTTTTCCACAGGCACCTGAAGTAGAGATGGCCCTAATTTGTGGCCGAAATGAAGCAGCGCTAAAAGATGCTGCTGCCACCTTTGGTTGGAAAGAAACTGAAACAGATTGGCGCAAAGTAATTGCGCGAAGTGATATCGATATTATCGATGTGAGTACCTCTGGTGAAACTCATGCTGAGATTTCTAATGCCGCGCTTGCCGCCGGCAAGCACGTGATTTGTGAAAAGCCGCTGGCAAATACTTCTGAAGAAGCACAAAGCATGGTCAAGGCTGCGGCAGATGCTGCGGCCAAAGGTGTGCAATCAATGGTGGCCTTTAACTATCGCCGAGTACCAGCAGTTGCTTTTGCTAAGCAGCTAGTAGAGCAAGGAAGACTTGGAACTATTTATCACGTTAGAGCCGAGTACTTGCAAGACTGGATTGTTGATCCAGAGTTTCCACTTGTCTGGCGCTTAGAGAAAGATAAAGCTGGGTCAGGAGCTCTGGGTGATATTGGTTCACACATCGTAGATGCCACACAATTTATTACTGGCTCTCACATCACAAGTGTTTCTGGACAGATGAAAACCTTTATTAAAAAGCGGCCATTACTTGCCGCTCTAGATGGTGGTCTTCGCGCATCTGGCTCAGAGAAAATGGGCGATGTGACGGTAGATGACGCCGCAGTCTTCACGGCAAATTTTGATAATGGCGCGATTGGCGTCTTTGAAGCAACTAGGTTTGCTACCGGCCATAAGAATGGCATGAGCGTTGAGATAAGTGGTTCTAAGGGAACTTTGTCATTCACCTTTGAATCAATGAATGAATTGATGTTTCATGATCACACTTTGCCTGCTACTGAAGCTGGCTTTAGAAGGATCTCAGTGACCCAAGCAGAGCATCCATATGTGGCGGCCTGGTGGCCACCTGGACACATCCTTGGCTATGAACACACCTTTACTCATGAGGTCTATGACTTCTTGATGGGAATAAAGAGCGGCAAAGCCGCCCTGCCTTCATTTGCCGATGGCTTAAATGTGCAGAACGTATTAAAAGCAGTAGAAGCAAGTTCTAATAACGAATCCAAACTAACCAAA
>Ga0114964_10001001_pt1 | contig 20889 bp, 18 predicted proteins | sample C_131016_MF_Meta_FD_92638 | JGI IMG/M metagenome (GOLD analysis project Ga0114964, IMG submission 92638) | Freshwater microbial communities from Lake Croche, Canada to study carbon cycling - C_131016_MF_MetaG | ecosystem: Environmental > Aquatic > Freshwater > Lake | place: Lake Croche, Canada...
CACAGCGCGCCGCGCGCCGATGTGGCGCTGGCGCTGCTCATCGATTGCTCGGGCTCCATGAAGCAGCACATGGAGCGCCTGGCGCCACTGCTCGATGTCTTGGTGCGCGCGCTCGAGATGGCTGGCGCCCAAACCGAAGTGCTGGGCTACACCACCGGCGCCTGGAACGGGGGGCGCGCCCTGCGCGAGTGGCGCCGCCAAGGCAAACCAGCGCAGCCCGGCAGGCTCAATGAGCTGTGCCACATCGTGTTCAAAGACAACGCACGCCCTTGGCGCCGATCGCGCTATGGGCTGGCTGCGCTGCTCAAGCCCGAGTTATTTCGCGAGTGTGTGGACGGCGAAGCGCTGCGCTGGGCCGCTGCGCGCTTGCAGGCGCTGGAGGTAGAGCGCCGCTACCTCTTGGTGTTCTCGGACGGCAGCCCGATGGATGGCGCCACCGTGTTGGCCAATGACAGCCACTACCTAGACCGCGACTTGCTGCACAGTGCTAGGCGCATCGAGCGCGAGGGCGCCGTCGCGCTACGCGGTATCGGCCTGGGGCTGGACCTGAGCGCATTTTTTGGGCTCAGCGTGGTGCTCGATCTGGAGCAACAAAGCCCGGCCCAGGCGCTGGCCGACATCGTGGGTACGTTGGCCTTGGGCAAGGCCCTTACTTCCAGCAGCTATCGGCCGTAGTGCCTGCCGCATTGCCTGCTACGCCGCGCTGCCCCGCCTGGGTGAGCGTAAAGGTGCCGCACTTGTCACCGGCCATGCTGCCGCCCAAGCGCGGTGCCGCTTGCAGCGTGAAGGTAGCGGTTGTGGGCGCAGGCGTGGCAAAGCCGATGCCGTAGTTTTGGCTACCGGCGGCAGCGGTGCGCGGCACCCGTGCCAGCGCATCGGGAATGGCCACGGCGTTACCGGCACGGTTTTGCGCATAGCTGTCGTTCTGCGAGTAAAAGCGCTGCATGAACTGCGCCGCCTCCAAAAGCTGCGCTTTGGCTTCGGCGCGCTTGGAGCGGTTGATGTTTTCGGTGTAGCTGGGCATGGCGATGGCGGCAATCGTCATCACGATGGCCAGCACCACCATGATTTCTACCAGGGTAAATCCGCGCTGGTTCATAGGTGGTGCTCCTAAGGGGCCGTAGAGTAAATACATGCGGGTACAGAGCCGTATCAGGGCGGCGTCACAATGTGGCGCCACGCGCGCCGTACCAAAGCTTGGTTACCGTTGAAGGCCTTTTGGTCGGTGGCAGAGACCAACACGCCTTTGGTGCCCGCCATTTTGGATTGGGTCACACTGGCCCTTGAAATCGTGGGTGTCTTATAGCCCACCACTGCGGCGGTATCGCTGGCATTGAGCACACCGTCACCGTTGGTATCGAGCGTAGGCCGGGCTGCGTTGTAGCTGCCGGTAAATGGGTCGAGCAGATAGCCATTGAGGTCAAAGCTGCTGGGGTTACAAGTAATAGCACCGTCTGCCGCAGCGACGTGCCGGGATACGCTTTCTACATAAATGCGTCCCAGCGCCGCTTGCGGGTCGTAAATCACCCGTTCGGTGGCGGCCAGCTGCGCATACCAACCCCGTTTGGTGGCGTAATCCACGCTGTTGTTCGAGGAGGTATAAAACGTTTTTGTGCTGCCGTCGGGCTGTTGCACGTCGGTCGAAGTCAGGGTTTGCGCCACCAGGGTGCTGCTGTCGGCGAGGTTGTTGCTGCTGGCCAGTGCATTGGTGCCCACCGGGTCTTTGTCCCAGACGCTGTAGATATAGCCGCGGTCTGTCGCGCCCGGGTCGGAAGATTCAAACATTTTCCCGGTGCCAAAAATCACCATAAGCCCCTTCAAGGGGTGGGCAATGAGCCCCGGTGCCGCCGTGATGGGCAAGGATGCTTTGAACAAAGGTTTTTTGGCTACCTGGGGTGTAAAGGCTAAGTTCCAGTTGCTGCTATTGGTGTCAGACAGGTCAAACTTCCACATATTGCCTTTCAGGTCGCCCGCATAGGCCGCCACGATTTCGCGCGCGGCATTGCGAATCACACGCACTCCGCCCAGGCCATTTTTGTTAGCGATGGTATTGGCGCCCGCGCCGGTATCTATCTTTTTGATTAGCGCACCGGTCAAGGCATTGACGATGAATAAACTGGCCTGCCCGCTGGCGCTGGCATAGCCGTTGTTGATCAGCACCGCATACTGCCCGTTGCGCATGAGGCCTGCTTCAAATTTGGACAAGGTGTAGCCGAGCTCTGAAAAGCTGCTGCTGGGGGTGTCGCTGATCTCCCAAAGCACATCCGTTGCGCCGGGGGCGGCGGCATTGGCACCCGTCGGAACATTGATGGCAAACACCGTTTTGGCGCCCGCGCCAGTGCTAGTCACCACGAGGTTGCGCCATTTGGCTGCTGTGGTGTCGTAGGCATCAAGTTCGGTGATTTGCCCGTCCACAAAATAGCGATGCGAATACGTGGGGCTGGCGAAATTAAAAAATTTACCAAGCTGGCTGCTGGGGATGTACGCAAAATCCTCATCGCCAGTATTGGCGTTAAAGGCGTGCAACATGCCGTCATTGGCGCCCACATAAACCCGCTCAGGGCGGGCCTTTTTTGCCGTCAGAAAGCTGCGGTAGCTGCTATAGCCAGCGCCAGTGGACAAGTCGTATTGTGAATCCAGGCCCGAGCCCACCAGCAAAGGGCTGGAGTTGATGATGTCGCCTAACGCGCTGCCACGATAGCGGTAGCCCTGGCCCTCCAGGCTGCGGTCACCGCGCACATAGTTGGCCAAGTTTTGAAGGTCGGCACTGGTCTGTGTCACCCCAGCGTTGACACTGGGCAAGTCATTTTTTGTAAACGCTCTTGCCGTAGAGCCTGACATCGTAAAAATTTTTCGGTCAGCGGGCAGGTTCACGCGCAAGCGGTCGGTGGCGCTCCAGGCCAGCGTACCTTCGCTCCCGTCTGCATTGAGGTTGATGGCCCCCAGATCACCGCCCCAGGGGATGGTCGTGTAAGAGGGTTTGAATTTTTTAGACGTTTGTGTCAGGTACTGCCCCGAGACCTGCACCTGGGCATCGCTGCCTCCACGCGAGTTGCTCATATCACGCTGAATGCTGCTGATTGCATTGACCACCGACTCGGGCCCGGTTACGTGAAATAACTTACCCCGGCTGTTGAGGGCGGCGTGTAGGGTATCGTCAATTTTTTGGGATTCTTTTGCTGTTGCGCTCGTCGGGTCGGGCCAGCTTTTGGTGCCATTGGTCAGGGCTTGCATGTCGGTGGCGGAGTCGCCATCGATTGTTTTGGATAAATTGAACATCAGGTAGTAGTTGGTCAGATGCTGCCAGTTGGCTGGGTCGGTGGCCGTGCCGTTGACCGTATCGGCCATGTCGGGGCGCAAGTCATTGGCCCAGTAGTACATGGAAATATCGGCCAAGGTGTTGGACCATGCGTCTGAATAGGGCTTTGTCGCTATGTAGTTACCCCCTTGGTTGGTGCCGTCCACATTGCCACGATTTGTTGCCAGTGCATACTTGGTCCATCCGCCATCGGTTACCGCCAGGTGGTAATTGCGTCGGCAGCTAAGTTGAGCGGTTTGGTCTGTTGCGTCGCCGGGGCTGTTCCCCCAGGGGCCGGCGTTGTCCGTTCTTTTAAAGTAGGTGCCTACCGCCTCTAGTTCTTCACGTAATGTCGTATCCCCCGCAGTTCCTATATTGGCGATCCAGTCCATGAAGTGCCGCGAGGTGGTTTGTGTTTTTCCGTTCAGCGTTACGGTTTGGTCCCAGCGGCGCACACCTTGCACGATGTATTTGGAAGACTGTCCATCGACCGAGCTGCTGCCTTTGCTCAGCGTACCCCATCCGACCCTGAAGTTGCCCGGCAAGTTGGCAAAGGCTTGGGCTACGGTGCCGATGGCCAGGCCGCGCTTGGTTTTGTAGTAGCTAAACCAATTAGCAAAATTGGTTTGTTCTTCAGCCAGCGTGCACTTGTTGGCGAGGGTGACACAGTCGGTGCGGTTTGCGCTTTTGACCGCAGGGTCCGGTGGATAGCTGGTGTTGCCTAGCGGAATTGCCGTGGCGGGCTGGTCAATTTTGACAGTTACATACTTGTTCATGTCAACGACATCCGTGTCGGACCAGGGGTCGCCCGTGAATTGCACATACTGCGCAATAAAAAACGGGCCGATGGTAGAGATCGTGTAATCCGCGTTGTATGAGTCGGCAAACGCGTCGTGCCTACCGCCTCCCCATGCAGGGTTGTAAGTAGTTCGATCGTATCCAGGTGGCGGCTGGTTATTGGAGCGGCTATTCAAAAAGCTCGGAGTGACGTTGTTAGAGTTAAAAGTCTGCCAGTCGGCGGAGTTTGGAAATTCGGATGGAAAGTTGACCCTGGTGCCATTTTCATCGATATAAAAAATAGTGAGGGTACTGTCAGGGCCTTTGTCGATGTACTCCTGTTTCAGTGGCGCGTTATTGACAAGGTTAAATGTGCTCGTAGCTGCGGGCTTGATCGTGCCGTTGCTCAATACAGGGGGATCTGTTGCCAAGGGTCTTGCCGCTTTGGGGTCTGCATTGGGCAGGCCCGGCCAGGGTACATAGCGCACATTGGGGTTGTAGTACAGCGGATTAAAGGTATACGAATAGGTCGCCAAGGTTCGCAAGTCCCGATAGGGGCCTGCCAGGCGACTGGGGTCTGCGTAGTTTCGAAGATCGACGGCGTTGGATTTGTTGAAATCAAACGGCGTTTTCAGATTGTCACCATAAAGTGAGCACAATCGCCAAAGAAAACCTTTATTAGGGTCTGTTGAGGGGTAAAACCGACCTACCAGGTTGTACGCATCCATGCAATAAGGATATTGACTCCCTAACCAACTGGTCATGGAGCCCGAGTCGTCAAACATGAAGATCAAATTGGGTGCCACCAGGTTGTCGCCACCGAGCAAAGGCGTGTCCGCCACGTCCCAAACCGCTTGCGCTTGCGCGCCAAGGCCGGCCAGTAGCCCGGCGATGGTCAGTGCTTTGCGGGCTCTGTGCTTTAGTGATGTGTAGAAATTCATAGACATCTCCTTTTCAAAAACGCAGACTGGATTGCAGCCATACTTCGGCGCCTGTCTTGGTTTTTCCGTTGACATCGGCCGTGTAGTCGGGGCTGTAGCCGCGCGCCGTAATCAGGTAGGCCTGTGCGCTTTGCATGTCCGACTGCGCCAGGCGCAGCTCTTCGACCATGCATTTCGGGGGTAAGGTCATCGTTATGCCGGCGCTGTTAGTCGAGTTGGTGACGCTGGTGGGCAAGGTATTGGCCAAGGTGTCCCAGTTGCTGCGGGTTTGCCACTTGATGGGCGTGGGGGAGCCATCCATATTGGCGACCAAGCTTGCCGGATTGCCGGCGACCATTTGGTTTTCGCAATAGCGCAGCGCCATCTCGGCGCTTTGCTGTGCGGTGGCTACGGTGCGCAAGTTGTTGGAGATTTGCTCGCCCGAAATCGCCGCCTTGGCAGACCAGGCCGCCGCCGCCGACAGCACCACCAGCATGATCAGCGCCAGAATGAGCACAAAGCCGTGCTGCGCTGCTGTGGGAGGCGATAGGCGGTGCGGCTTCATTGGATCAGGGCCGAGCGGTTGCGCAGAGCCACCACGGTGCTGATGCTGCGGCGTACATATTTGTCGGCAGGGGTGACGGTCTGGTCGTCGCAGTCCACATAAGGCAGGGGCTGGCTTTGGTCGGGCGTCGAGGCGCGTACCACCATGCAAATTTTGACGCTGACCACCCGCGCCCAACGCTGGTCCACGCTGGCAGGGGTGCCGTCGGCCAGCAGCAGGGTGTCTACGGTGGCAGCGTTTACATTGCGCAGTACCTGGCCGGAGCGGCCATCTGCGGCCATGCCATAGCTCAAACGCAAGCCTTCGATGTTGCCAAACAAGGGTTGCGCAACAAAGCTATTGCCGTTGCCGCCGCAGACCAGCTCGGTTTTGTTGTTGACGGTAAAGCGCGATTCGACCAAGGTGACTTGCCGGGTGGCGTCGTAAATGGAGGGCGTCGTAGTGCTAACAGCCTGCGCCAGGCAATCCGTGGGGAGGTTGGCGCTGCTGGGCTCGGTGTTGGCAAGGTCCCCCTGAAAGCGCAGAGCAATGGCGGGGCTGCCACCGGCTTGACAACTCAGACTGCCCCAGGCTGCAGTGGCATCGACAAAACCGCCATCACATCCGCGCACACCGGCGCCAGCAAAATCACTTTCAATGGCTTGGGTTTGAATGCCATTGACCAACACACTGGCACCCGAGGCGTTCACCAGCGGCGGGCTAAAACCGGCCATGCGCACATAGCGCGCTAAAAACTCCAAGGCCAAGCCGCCTTCTTCTGTCATTTGTGCGCTGGTGCTGTTTTGGTTGTTGGTTTGCAAGCTGGTGCTAAACAGCGCCACCAGTGCGCCCAGCATGACCAGGCCCAGTGTCATAGACACCAGTAATTCGACCAGGCTAAAGCCGACTTGGCGCGCAGGCCCGTGTTGCGGCCGCTTCATAGCCACACCCGCAAAAAATAGCAGCGCGGCGAGGTCCCGCCTGCAGGTAACGCGGCCGAAGGGCAGGTGGCGCCACCCAGCGCCAAAGTGTCCAGGCCCGACTGCGTGCCCGGCTCCAGCCACATCACCCAAATATCGGCCGCGTTGCCGCTGCGCTGCACATAGGCATCGCCGCCGGGCAGGTTGGCGCGCAGTTTGTTCAGCCACTGGGCGGCGTCGATGGCGGCCAACTCGGCAGCAGTGCATTGGCTGGCGTCGACGCAACCCGGTACCGCCAGCGCGCCGGTGCTGGTGCCGTACCTGCTGGTTTTGTCGTACAGGCCACCCGTGAAGCCGTCCGGGTTGGCGCGCATTTGCTCGGCATAGCCGGCGGCCAGTTGCTGCGCCGTGGTTTGGAACTGCGCCATCTTGCCGTACTGCATGGTGGCGACCAGCAATAGGCTGATCGCCGTCAAGCCAAAGGCGGTGATCAGCATGGCGGCCAGCACCTCTATGAGGGCCATGCCGCTTTGGCGGGAGCGTGGGGTGCGCTGCATTAGCTGGAGCAGGAGGGCGCAATGGGAAGCACCCGGGCGCGGCCCTGCATAGAAATGCAGACCATAGAGCCGCGAGTTTCGTTTTGCGAAACAGGCAAAAACTTGATGTTCGAGGCGCCGGCCAACAAGATGCCGCTGCTGCGAAAAACGATGCGGTCGCTAACAACAATACCGTTGCGCATCGTGATGCCGCCGCTGCTCGTTAGCTTGCCTTCTTCTTTAAGCAAGGTGTCGGTGCTGTCGTACACGTAGTTGGGCGGGATGCTTTGATCGACAAAGATGATCCATCCGTTTTCCCATCCGGCACCGCTAGCCGTATTGCAGGGGTAGCTGCCATTGATGGTCGCAGCCGCCAGGTCACGCGGACAAATGACCACCGGGGCGTTTTTCTTGATCGCCTCGGAGCGCGCAAAGCGCATCCCCCCAAGCAGGGCACTGACGTGGCCTTTGACGGCCTCTTTTTCGGTCAGCCCCGACCAGTTGGACATGCCCACACTGGCCAGCACCGACATGATGGTGAGCGTGACGGCCAGCTCCAGCAGCTTAAAGCCGCCTTGTCCTTTGCGCCAAGCCGCACGGCGGCCTGCTGCAGGATGCAGGTGGCTAGCGATACGGGGCAGAGAGGGCGGCACGGGGCAACTCGATTGAATTCATCAAGTTGCAAATTATGCCCAAAAAAACAATTATTTATGCAAATTTGTCAATAACCACGACTATTGAAACAAGTTTGCCCGCCTTGTCAGCTGGGCAGGGGCCTCAGTCAAACAGTTGGGCGAACTGCTGCTGCGGGTAGATGCGGTTGGCCACGTAGCGCACCCATTTGCTGGTGTCTATGCGGGTCTCGGGCAGGGCGGCCGGTGCGGTGGCGGCGCGCGCCACCGAGGGGTATTGCACCCAGGCCTGGGTTTCCGCGCGGGCGGGGCTGTCGCTAAAGGCCCGCGCCAGGGTGCCGCCCAGGTAGCGCACCCAGTGGCGGCGTTCGTCGGTGCTGGCGTCGGCCGGGGCCGGTGTTTTGATGGGGCCGCCGGCATAGCGCACCCAGTTTTCCCGGCGCTCGGGGGTGGGGGCGGCTTTGGTGGCCAGTGCTTGCTGCGCCTCGCTGGTGCTGGCCAGGGCGATGTGCATCAGCTGGTTGTGGTTGGGCACTTGCAGCGCGACCGTGCCCAGGGTGCGCAGCGGGGCGGTTTTGCCAAAGGCCTGCGGGTTCAGGGCCACAAAGGCCTGGGTCAGCAGCTCGGCGCGCAGCGGGCTGTTGGGCATGGTCTTGGCGACGATACGCTCCAAGCTCTCGCCCAGGCTGGGGGTGTAGCTGTGGCTGGACTTCAGGCCCGCCAGATTGAGCACCGGGGCGCTGGCTGCCCAGGCGCCGCCGTGCAGGCTGGCGGCACACACGCCCAAGGCCAGCGCCGTGGCCCGGGCCCAGCGGCCGGTGGTGGTCGATACAGCGAGGGTGAGCAGTCGGGCAGTCATGGCGGTTTTCCTGGCAAAAATGGGTGGCAATCTGTCGGAACCGCGACGTTCTGCCCCCGTGCGGGAGCTTTGCTGCGGCTTGGTGGGCTAGTACGCAAGCGCCGTGCCATGCGCTGGGCGCTGGTGCCTGTCGGGTTTTGCGCAGCCGCGCCGGTCCGCCGCCAGGCTCCGGTGCACAATCTGCGCTGGGCAGCGACCCCAAGAACTACCAAGAAAGAGACAGACTATGCACACCATTTCCCGTCTTTCCCCCCAGCCCCGCTCCGTGTGGGCGCTCGCTTTGGCCTGCGTCCTCAGTTTTGCCGCGCCGCTGGCCGCCCAGGCCCAGGCCGCGTACCCCGACAAGCCCATTCGTTTTGTCGTGCCTTACCCGCCCGGCGGCGGTACCGACGTGGTGGCGCGCATCGTGCAGCCGCGCTTGCAGGCCTTGCTGGGCCAAAACATCGTGATCGACAACCGGGGCGGCGCCGGCGGTTCGCTGGGTACCGAGAATGTGGCCAAAGCGCAGCCCGATGGCTACACCGTGCTCTTTACGCTGAGCTCGCATACCATCAACCCGGCCATCTTCCCCAAGCTGCCCTACGACACCATCAAAGACTTTGAGCCCGTGGGCCTGGTCGCCTCACTGCCGCAGTTGCTGGCGGCCGCGCCCAATTTGCAGGTGCGCTCGGTGGCCGATCTGGTGGCCCAGGCCAAGGCGGCGCCCGATAAATTCTCGTTTGCCTCGGTGGGCAATGGCTCACCCGGGCATTTGGCCGGCGAGCTGATGGTCTTGCGCACCGGCGCCAAGATGGCGCACATCCCCTACCGGGGCGGCGGCCCGGCCGTTACCGACGTGATGGGTGGCCAGGTGCCGCTCATTTGGGTCTCCATCCCGGCTGCTGCCGCGCAGGTCAAGGCCGGCAAGTTGCACGCGCTGGCGGTCTCCACCGTCAAGCGCAGCCCCGCTTTCCCGGACGTGCCCACCATGCAAGAGGCCGGCGTGCCCGACTTTGAGGTCGACTCCTGGTACGCCATGTTGGTGCCGGCCAAAACACCGCGCGCCATCATCGACAAGCTCAACAAAGCGCTCAACACCGTGCTGGCCGAGCCTGCCGTGCGCGCCCAGTTGCTCGACCAAGGCGCCGACGCCGTGGGCGGCACGCCAGAGGCTTTGGCCAAGGTGATCGCCGCCGAAGTACCTAAGTGGATGAAGCTGGCCAAAGACGCCAACATCAAGGCCGACTAAGTATGGCGACCCATTTCCCGGACACCGGCGCTCCCTCGCCCGCCCAAGCGCAGGTGCAGGCGCTGGTGCAGCGCGCCCGCGCAGCCCAGCGCATCGCCCAGGACTACGACCAGGCGCGCATTGACGCGCTGGTGGCCGCTGCGGGCTGGGCCATCTTGGAGCCCGCGCGCAACCAGGCGCTGGCCGAGCTGGCGGTGGCCGATACCGGCATTGGCAACGTGCCCGACAAAGTGCGCAAAAACTACCGCAAAACGCTAGGCCTTTTGCGCGATTTGCAGGGCGCCAAGTCGGTGGGTGTCATTGCCGAGGACGTCGCCACCGGCATAACCGAAATCGCCCGCCCGGTGGGCGTGGTCTGTGCCATCACGCCCTCGACCAACCCGGCGGCTACACCGGCCAACAAAATCATCAATGCACTCAAGGGCGCCAATGCGGTCATCGTCGCGCCCTCGCCCAAAGGCTGGGCCACCAGCGCGCGCTTGCTGGAGTACATCCACGCGGCTTTTGACCGCATCGGCGCGCCGCGCGATCTGGTGCAGCTCTTGCCCGCGCCGATCAGCAAAGAGGCCACGTTTGCGCTGATGGCCGCTTGCGACTTGGTGGTGGCCACGGGCTCGCAGGCCAATGTGCGCGCCGCCTATGCCAGCGGCACACCCGCCTTTGGCGTGGGCGCGGGCAATGTGGCTGGCATCGTCGACGAGACGGCCGATTGCGCCCTGGCCGCCGAGCGCATCGTGCGCTCCAAAACCTTTGACAACGCCACCAGCTGCTCCTCCGAGAACAGCCTGATCGTGGTCGACGCCGCCCGTCCGGTGCTTTTGCAGGCGTTGCAAGCGCAAGGCGTGGTCTTGCTCAACGCAGCGCAAAAAACGGCCCTGCAAGCGCTGATGTGGCCCGGTGGCAAGCTCTCCTCCGAGGTCATCGGCCAAAACGCCACCCTGATCGCCGAGCGCGCCGGACTGCCCGAGGTGGCCGCGCTGCAGCCGCGCATCTTGCTGGTGCCTGAAGAGGGCGTTGGCCCGGACTTTCCGTTCTCTGGCGAAAAACTCTGCCCGGTGCTCACGCTTTACGGCGTGGCCGACTTTGCTGCCGCTATGGCCACCGTGGAGCGCCTGTATGCCTTCCAGGGCGCGGGCCACTCGGTGGGCTTGCACAGCGCGCGGCCCGAGCGGGCGCTGGCGCTGGGCCTGCACTTGCCGGTCTCGCGCGTCATCGTAGACCAGGCCCACTGCATTGCCACCGGCGGCAGCTTTGACAACGGCCTGCCTTTCTCGTTGTCCATGGGCTGCGGCACCTGGGGCAAAAATAATTTTTCCGAGAACATGAATTACCGGCACTACCTGAACATCACCCGCATCGCCCGGCCGATTGCCGAGCATGTCCCCAGCCCGGACGACTTGCTGGCCGATTACTTCGCCGCCTACGGCCGCGCATGAGCAGCGCCGGCCATCCGTCCGGCACGGTGCGCGCTTTGGTGGACGCGCAAGCGGCCGCCCGCGCGCAAGCGCTGTATGCCCTGGCCGTGGACGCTGAGCCCGCCGATCCGGCCGCGTCCATCGGCTTTGGGGCGCTGGCGCAGCAATGCCAGCAGGTGGCCACACTGTTGGCGCAGCGCGGCCTGGCGCCGGGCGATACCGTCTCGCTGGTCATGCCCAATGGCCTGAACACCTTGCGCCTGCTCTTGGGCGCTATGTACAGCGGCTACTGCGTGAACCCGGTCAATTTGCTCAGCAGCGCCGAGCAAATGCGCTATGTCCTGGAACACAGCGATTGCCGCCTGGTGATCGCCAGCCCGGACTGGGCCGAGCGCGTGCAGGCGGTGCTTGCCACGCTGCCCCGCGCCGTGGCCTTGCTGGTGTGCAGCCCCGATATCGCCGCGCCCGACAGCCTGCTGGCCGCCTTGCCCCCCACGCAGACCGCCGCACCTGCACCGCTGGCCATGGCTTTGCTGATGTACACCTCGGGCACCACTGGCGTGCCCAAGGGCGTGATGCTCACGCAGGCCAATTTGGCGGCCAATGCCCATGCCATCAGCGCCGAGCACCGCTTGCAAGCCCACGACCGGGTGCTGGCCGTGCTGCCGCTCTACCATATCAACGCCTTTGCCGTCACCATGCTGGCGCCTTTGGCGCATGGTGGCAGCCTGGCCATGCCGCCGAAGTTTTCGGCGGCGCGCTTTTGGCAGCAAGCCACGCAGGCGCAGTGCACCTGGATCAATGTGGTGCCGACCATGATTTCTTACCTGCTGGAAGGCGACGCGCCGGCCCCCGAGGCTTTGCGCGGCATAAGCTTTTGCCGCAGCGCCTCGGCGGCGCTGCCGCCGGCGCACTTGCAGGCTTTTGAGCAGCGTTTTGGCATCGGCGTGATCGAGACCATGGGCCTGACCGAGACGGTGGCGCCCTCGTTTTCCAACCCCTTTGAGCGCCAGGCGCGCAAGCTCGGGGCGGTGGGCAAAGCCTCGGGCTGCGAGGCCTGCGTCATTGACGCCCAGCTACAGCCCTTGCCCGACGGCAGCACCGGCGAGATCGCCATTCGCGGCCCGCAAGTCATGCAGGGCTATTACAAAAACGAAGAGGCCACCCGCGCCGCCTTCACCCTCGACGGCTGGCTGCGCACCGGCGACCTGGGGCACCGCGACGCGGACGGGTTTTTCTTTGTGACAGGGCGCATCAAAGAGCTGATCATCAAGGGCGGCGAGAACATCGCCCCGCGCGAGATCGACGAAGTGCTGCTGCGCCACCCCCTGGTGCTGGACGCCGCGGCCACCGGCGTGCCCGATGTGCATTACGGCCAGGAGATCATGGCCTGCATCGTGCTGCGCGAAGGCGCCAGCGCCGACGAGGCCGCACTGCGCGCCTTTTGCACCGAGCACCTGGGCCGCTACAAAACACCCAAGCTGTTTTACTTTGTGCCCGATTTGCCGCGCGGCCCGTCGGGCAAGGTGCAGCGGCTCAAGCTGCCCGATTGGGTGGCGCAGGCCGCTGCCCGCGCCTAGGCTTTCAGCGCTTGGGCGGCGCCCCGGCGCAGCGCGTCGGTGAGCGACTGCAGCAGCGCCGACTCCAGCTTCCAGCAATGCCAGTACAAGGCCACGGGCAAGCGCACCGTGGGCGCCAGGTCGCAGAGCTGGCCGCTTTGCAAAAGCGCTTGCACCTGCACCAGCGGCACCACGGTGGCGCCCCAGCCGTCCACCGCAGCGCGCACGCGGCCGTGGGCGCTGGGCAGAAAGTTTTGTTGCAAGCCAGGATTTTTGAGGCCACAGGCCTTGCGCACAAAGCGCGCTTGCAAATCGTCTTTGCGGTTAAAGGCCAAAAAGCGCATGTCCCGCAGGGCGTGTGCGTTCAGGCCGGCAGGGCAGTGCGCTTGCGCGTAGGCGGGGCTGGCCACGGCCACATAGTCCATCACGCCCAGCTGCACCACCTGGCAGCCGCGCAGCGGTTTGGCCAGCGCGGTGACGCAGCCTTGCACCTGGCCCTCGCGCAGCCACTCGTGCGTGAAGTCCTGGTCGTCGGTAATGATCTCCAGCGCCATGCCGCTTTGCGCTAGCGCTTGCAGGGCGGGCAATACCCAGGTGGCAATGCTGTCGGCGTTGACGGCGATGGCCATGCGCTCCTGCCCCTGCACGCTGTGGGCCTCGCGCGGGGCCAGGGCTTGTAAATCGCGGTCCAGGTCTGCGCGCAAGAGGCGCAGTTGCAAGGCGTGCTTGAGCAAATAGAGCCCTGCCGAGGTCGCCTTGAGCGGTCGCGTGCGCACGATGAGCACCGCACCGGCCTGCATCTCCAGCGTGCGCAGGCGCTGCGATACCGCCGACTGTGTGATGGACAAGCGCACCGCCGCCCGGTCAAAACTGCCTTCCTCGACGATGGCGGCCAGGCACTCGAGCGCGTGGGGATCAAAGATAGGCATGGGCTTTCAATTATTAGCAATGCTAATGAATGTAGCTTAATTTTCATAAAACTGTTCATTCTTGGGGGCCTGACACACACTGCCGGACATCACCAACTACCGGAGACACTGCATGCACATCGGCCTGCCCACAGAGATCAAAAGCCACGAATACCGCGTCGGCCTGACGCCCGCCAGCGTGCGCGAGTTGTGCAGCCACGGCCACAGCGTGCTGGTGCAAAGCGGTGGGGGCCAGGCCATTGGCCTGTCCGATGCGCTCTACCAAGCCGCTGGCGCCACGCTGGTGCCCGATGCGGCCAGCGTGTTTGCGCAGGCCGACATGGTCGTCAAAGTCAAAGAGCCCCAGCCCCAGGAATGCGCCATGCTGCGCCCCGGCCAAATTCTGTACACCTACCTGCACCTGGCCCCGGACCCGGCCCAGACCGCGGCCCTGGTGCAGTCCGGTGCGGTGTGCATCGCCTACGAAACCATTACCGGCGCCAACGGCGGCCTGCCCCTGCTGGCGCCTATGAGCGAGGTCGCTGGCCGCATGGCAGTGCAAGCGGGCGCCGCACATCTGGAAAAGTCCAAAGGCGGCATGGGCGTATTGCTGGGCGGCGTGCCGGGCGTGCCTGCGGCGCATGTGGTCATTCTGGGGGCAGGCGTGGTCGGCACCCACGCTTTGCAAATGGCCGTCGGCATGGGCGCACGCGTTACGGTGATAGACCGCAATGTGGACCGTCTGCGCCAGCTCGACCTGGTCTTTGGCAACCGCATCCACACGCTTTACAGCAGCGTGCAAAACCTGGAGGACGCGGTGCTCGATGCCGAGTTGGTCATCGGCGGCGTGCTCATTCCCGGCGCGTCGGCGCCCAAGCTGGTCACGCGGGCCATGGTGGCGTCCATGAAAAAAGGCGCCGTGGTGGTGGATGTGGCCATCGACCAAGGCGGCTGCTTTGAGACCTCGCACGTCACCACGCACGCCGAGCCCACCTATGTGGTGGACGGCGTGGTGCACTACTGCGTGGCCAATATGCCTGGCGCAGTGGCGCGCACCTCCACGTTTGCGCTGAACAACGCCACCATCGGCCACGCGGTGGCCATCGCCAACAAAGGCTGGAAGCAAGCCCTGCGCGACGACGCCCACCTGCGCCAGGGCCTCAATGTGGCGCTGGGCCAGGTCAGCTACGAGGCGGTCGCCAATACCCTGGGCTACGCCTACGTGCCCGCGCAGACTGTGCTGGCGTAAATAGCCTTTATAGGCCTGCGCTTTAAGCGACAAATTGCGGGTAAACCCCAGCGGGCGGGGGCTGGCCGTAACCCTACAGTTGTGTATGCTCAGGCGGCGCTGCGTGGTGTAGCGCCGCCCTGCGAGCCTTGCGGGGCCTGACCCCAAAGGCGCGTATGTCCGTTCTGAAGAACACCATCACCAAACATGTCGTGCGCATCCTCACGCACCCGGCGACGCGCCAGTTGCGACGCGCGGTCGCGGACGGGGTGCGCCGCTTGCGCGGCGCACCCGCGCAGGTGCATTACTTTCACCAGGCCGACGACCCCTACAGCCATTTGTGCGTCCAGGTCCTGGAGCAGTTGGGACGCCGTTATGACGTCGATCTTCTGGCCCACTTGGTGCATGCCCCCGAAGACTCCGCCGCGCCCGAGCGCGAACGCCTGGGCCAATGGTCTTTGCGCGATGCCGGTTTGCTGGCCCAAGCCTATGGCCTGCAAGCGCCTGTGTCGCAGCCCGATGCAGCGGCTCTGGCCAGTGCTGAAGCCGCCTTGGCCGCTTGCGCGCAGTCGGGCAGCTTTGTGCAGGAGGCGGCCGCCATCAGCGCACGCCTATGGAGCGGGCAAGCCCAGCCCAACGCTCTGGCGCAGCAAGACGCCGTTGCCGCCAAAGCCGCCGGCACCGCCTTGCGCAAGCAACTGGGGCATTACCTGGGCGCCACTTTTTACTATGGCGGCGAGTGGTACTGGGGCATAGACCGCCTGCACTACCTGGAGCAACGCCTGCGCGACGAAGGCCTGTGCCGCGAGCCTACGCGCGCGCTGCTGGTCCCGGTGCGCGACATCACGCTGGCCGGCGCACCGGTGGTTAAAACCGGGCGCAAGCCAGTGTCGCAGCTGCACTACTTTTGTTCTTTTCGCAGCCCCTACACCTACATCGCCCTGCCGCGCGTGCGCGAGCTGGCCGAGCACTATGGCGCGCAGTTACAAGTGCGCTTTGTGCTGCCCATGGTCATGCGCGGCCTGGCCGTGCCCTTGGACAAGCGCATGTACATCGTGGCCGACGTGGCGCGCGAGGCGCAGCGCGTGGGCATGCGCTACGGCTACCTGGTCGACCCGGTGGGCAAGCCCGTGGAGCGCGGCTACGCCGTGCTGCACCAGGCCATGAAAGCCGGCCTGGGGCTGCCGTTTGCGCAATCGTTTTTGCAAGGCGTGTGGGCCGACGGCATAGACGCTGGCACCTACAGCGGCCTGTACGCCATCGCGGCGCGCGCCGGCCTGGACAAAGCCTTTGTCGACGCCGCACTGCCCGATGACAGCTGGCGCGCCGTGGCCGCTACCAACCGGCTGGAGCTGCTCGAAATGAACCTGTGGGGCGTGCCCAGTTTTCGGGTGAACGACCGGCCCGGCTACTGGGGCCAAGACCGGCTGTGGATGGTCGAGCAAGATTTGCTCGCCGGCGCTACTGCGAAAACATAAGCTGGTAGCGGCGCACTTGCGCTTGAAGGGCTGCAATATCCTCCAAATACTGCGAGAGCAGGACCACCGAAAACAAGTCCAAGTCATAGTCGCGGCGCTGCTTGCAGGCGACCACCAGGGTGCTCAGGGCCGCGCATGCGAAGTAGCGCTCACCCTCTTGGACAAAAGCGTATTGCAAAGCGCCGTAGTCGATCAAATCCTGAACTTCTTCCAGGCTTAAACCACACAGATTGGCCACCTCGCGCATGCTGATGTGGTCCAGCGGATCCAGTGCGTCGGGGGTGTGGATTGTTTGTGCCATGGGAGCGCAAGCCTACGCTGGTGCGCCCACCCAAAGCATGACCTATGTCAATGGAGGCTGCAGCCTCAGCCCTACGATGGCCCTACCCCGGCTGTCTCCGAACCCTGACCGATTCGCCATCTGGGACCTTTACAACCCAGGAGGCACTCTATGCAAATCGGTAAAGAAAAACTGTTGTGGATGTACCAGACCATGGTCGAAATCCGTTATTACGAAGAGACCATGGCAGCGGTCTACATGGAAGGCAAGTTGCCGCCCAACATTCAAAAAGGTCTGGCCTTTGACATTGGCGGTGGCCCGGTTCCCGGCGAGATGCACTTGGCCGCTGGGCAAGAACCCGTGGCAGTGGGTGTCTGCGCCCACCTGTGCGACCATGACACCGTCGTGGGCACGCACCGGCCCCACCATTTCGCGATTGCCAAAGGCGTGCCCTTAGGCCCCATGACAGCCGAAATGTTTGGCAAAGTGGGCGGCCTGGGCAAAGGCAAGGGCGGGCATATGCACTTGTTTGACCCGGCGCACAACTTCAGTTGCAGCGGCATCGTGGGCGCGAGCATGCCCATTGCCTGCGGGGCTGCATTGGGCGCCAAAAAACCGGGCAAGGCCTATGTAGCCGTGGCCTTTTTTGGAGAAGGCGCTGCCAACCAGGGCTCTTTTCATGAGTCCTTGAACCTGGCCGCGCTGTGGAACTTGCCGGTGGTCTTTGTCTGCGAAGACAACCAGTGGGCCATCTCGGTGCCTAAGAACAAAGCCACCTCCGTGCCCTCGGTGGCGGTGCGTGCGGCGGGCTACGGCATGCCCGGTGTGCACGTGGAGCACAACGATGCAGTGGCCGTGTTTGAGGCCGCCGGCCCCGCCATTGCGCGCGCGCGCAGTGGCCAGGGCCCGACGCTGATCGAGGTCAAGACCGACCGCTACTTCGGCCACTTTCAGGGCGATCCCGAAAGCTACCGCCCCAAAGACGAAGTGGCTACCTTGCGCACCAAAGATCCGATCGGGCTGCTCGCCCAGTTGCTCAAAGCGCACCACATGATGAGCGACCAGGAGCAGGCCGCGCTCACGGCGCAAGCGCACCAAAAAGTCATTGGCGCTTTTGAATTTGCGCGCGCCAGCGCCTATCCGCAGGCACAGGACGCCTTGGCCGACGTCTTTGCACACAACCACGCCGACACGAGGGAATTGGTATGAGCACTCCACGCATTCTCACCATGGCCCAGGCCATCTCCGAGGGCATTGCCCAAGAAATGAGCCGCGACAGCGCGGTATTTGTGATGGGCGAAGACGTCGGCAGCTACGGCGGCATTTTTGGTGCCACCAGCGGCTTGCTCGATAAGTTCGGCCCTGAGCGCATCATGGACACGCCCATCTCCGAGACCGCCTTTATCGGCGCGGCCACCGGCGCGGCCGCTGCGGGCATGCGCCCGATTGTGGAGCTGATGTTTGTGGACTTCTTTGGCGTGTGCATGGACCAGATCTACAACCACCTGGCCAAAAACACCTATATGTCGGGCGGCGCTGTGAAGCTCCCCGTGGTCTTGACCACGGCCATTGGCGGGGGCTACAGCGACGCGGCGCAGCACTCCCAGTGTTTGTATGGCACGTTTGCGCATATGCCTGGCATCAAGGTGGTGGTGCCTTCTAATGCCTACGACGCCAAGGGGCTGATGATTACCGCCATCCGCGACGACAACCCGGTCATGTTCATGTACCACAAAGGCATCATGGGCCTGCCCTGGATGGCCTACCTGGAAGGCAGCAGCAATGCCGTGCCCGAAGAGGCCTACACCATCCCCTTTGGCCAGGCCAAGGTGATGCAAGAGGGCTCGGACCTGACCATCGTGAGCATCAGCCAGATGGTGCAAAAAGCCATGCTCGCTGCCCACGAGCTGCAGGGCCAAAGCATCCATGCCGAGGTGCTGGACTTGCGCACGCTGGTGCCGCTGGACACGCAGGAGATTTTGAAATCGGTGCGCAAAACCGGCCGCCTGCTGATCGCTGACGAGGACTACCTGGGCTTTGGCCTGAGCGGCGAAATCGCCGCGCTGATTGCCGAAAACCTGGACAGCATCGTGCTCAAGGCCCCGGTCATGCGCTTGGCCGTGCCCAATGTGCCCATTCCCTACAGCCGCCCCTTGGAGCAGTTTGTGATTCCGCAGGTGCACAGCATCGTGCAAGCGGCGCAGGCGCTGACGGTGGGCAAGATGGCCCAGGCCCGCACATGATCGACATCACGCTACCGGCCATGGCTTGGGACGGCACCCAGGACGCCACCGAGGCCTTGCTGGACAAATGGCTGGTGGCCCCTGGGGTACCCGTCAAAAAAGGCCAGGTCTTGGTGTCGGTGGTCTTGGTCAAGGCGGCGATGGATATCGAGGCGCCGCAGGATGGCCAGATCGAAGCCGTCTTGGTTCAGAGCGGCGAGAGCTTTGCGCCAGGCACGGTGCTGGCGCAGTTTGCACCGGCTGCATAGGCCAGCGCAATCGCTGCGGCCAGCCGCGCGTTGTTGAGCACCAGCGCGATATTGGCGGCTAGGCTGTCGCCGCCGGTAAGTTCGTTCACACGGGCCAGCAAAAACGGCGTACTCGCCTTGCCGCTAATGCCTTGCTGCGCCGCCTCGTGCAGCGCCTGGGCGATGGCGCCGTCTATGGTCTCGCGGTCCATGGCGTACTGGGCCGGTATGGGGTTGGCTATCACCATACCGCCGGGCAGGCCCATGGCCCACTGGGCGCGCATGGCTGCGGCGATGGCCAGTGCCGAGTCCAGCCGGTAGTCCACCTTAAAACCACTTTCGCGGGTAAAAAATGCCGGCAGCGCGTCGGTTTGGTAGCCCACCACGGGCACGCCCTGGGTCTCTAGATATTCAAGGGTCAGGCGCAAATCGAGTATGGACTTGGCCCCTGCGCACACCACCGCCACCGGCGTTTGCGCCAGCTCTTGCAAGTCGGCAGAAATATCAAAGCTGTGCTCCGCGCCCCGGTGCACACCGCCAATGCCACCGGTGGCAAACACGCGTATGCCCGCCAGCGCCGCAATGCGCATGGTGGCGGCCACGGTAGTGGCGCCGTCAGCGCCTGCGGCTACGACAAAAGCCATGTCGCGCCGGCTGACTTTGGCCACTGCATGGCCGGCGCGGCCCAGGCGCTCGATGTCCGCGCCTGACAAGCCCGCCTTGAGCCGCCCCTGCACGATGGCCACCGTGGCCGGCACCGCGCCGTGGGCGCGCACCTCGGCCTCGACGTGCAGCGCCGTCTGCACGTTCTGCGGGTAAGGCATGCCGTGCGAAATGATGGTGGACTCCAAAGCCACCACCGCCTGCCCCTGCGCCAGCGCCGCTTGCACATCGGGGGCAATGTCTAGCAAAGCGTGGGTCGGGTTCATGGCGGGGCCTGTTCGAGTTGGTGGTGGACGGCCTGCACGCTCAGCGTGCTGGCATTGGCAGAGTCTGACTCTAGCGTGATCTGCGCGCAGCCCATGCCCCAGGCCAGCGCGCGCTCCAGCGGCCAGCCCTGCACAAAGCCATAGACCAGGCCGGCCAACAAAGCATCACCCGCGCCTGTGGCGCTGCGCACGCGCGCAGGCGGCGCGGCGCGGTGGCCGCAGCGGTCGTCGGCATCGCACCAAGCGGCGCCCTCGGCGCCCAGGCTGATGACCACGCGGCCCGCGCCTAAGCGGTGCAGCGCCAAAGCGGCCGCGCAGGCCTCTTGCGCGTTGCCAATGCGGTGGCCGCACAGTGCCTGCGCCTCCAGGCGGTTGGCCTTGAGGGTGTGGACCTGCGCCAGCACCGGCAGCAAGCGCGTGCATTTGGCCACCGATACCGCTTCGGCAAACAGCACCGGGTGCGCCACGCTGTGGGCCAGCCAATGCCAGGTGGCCGGCGGCACATTGCAGTCGGCCACCAGCACCGCCGCACCTGCCAAAAGCGCTTGCTGGGGCGCCAGGCGCGCGGGCGTGAGCTGCTCCATGATGTCCATATCGTTGACGGCCACCCGCATATCGCCATCAGCCCCGTGCAGGCACACATAGGTGGCGCTGCGCTGGCCGGGCAGCGTCAGGCAGGCGCCCATGTCCAGCCCGATGGCCGCGCCGGCCTGGCGTAGCGCCAGGCCAAACACATCGTCGCCCAGTACCCCGAGCAAGCGCACATCTAGCCCCAAGCGCAGCAGGTTTTCAGCGACATTGCGCGCCACCCCGCCAGGGCTGCACAGCACGCGCCCGGGGTTGGAGTCACCGGCCAGCGCATCGCCTTGCGTGTGCACGGAGACGTCCATGTTGATGCCGCCTAGGAG
>Ga0114964_10001003_pt1 | contig 20870 bp, 20 predicted proteins | sample C_131016_MF_Meta_FD_92638 | JGI IMG/M metagenome (GOLD analysis project Ga0114964, IMG submission 92638) | Freshwater microbial communities from Lake Croche, Canada to study carbon cycling - C_131016_MF_MetaG | ecosystem: Environmental > Aquatic > Freshwater > Lake | place: Lake Croche, Canada...
CGCAGCTGCTGCAGTCAAAGTTACATCGCCACGCCTTGAAGGCTTCCAATTGCAGGTTACGGAATGGCTGGAACCAGACCCTGAAGTTGATCTGTTCTTGCAGCCAGGTAGCACTTTTCCATTGATAGTAAATGTAATTTTCGAAGCAACTGAAACATTCGCAGTAATAGTCACCACCTGCCGATAGCTTGCAGGTCCACTTAACACAAGTGAGTTAAAAGTGGATGTCTCAACCACATCTGTCACTGTGATTGTTATGGTCTGATTTCCGGAATTACCTGATGGATCAGTGGCTGTTAAAACCAGATCATAAACATTATTGCCCCCGCTATCTGAGGGAGCTTCAAAATTAGGGGAACTTTTAAATCTTATAAAAGCAGTAACTGAGTCTGAGGCAATGATGTTAAATAAAGATGCATCAACACCGGATGAGATAGTCACAGTTGCTGATTCTGAAACTTTAATCATCGCTGCATTAGATGTGATTGCAATATTCTCGGCTACAGAGAACGAAGAAGATGAAGTGAAGGTTGGTGCGGTTACATCGGGGGTGATGTAGCGAACAATTACAATTCCACTGCCACCAGCTCCGCCAGAAACCCAATTGCTTGCTCCGCCTCCGCCACTTCCAGTACTTGTCGCACCTGCTGAGCCATATGAATTTACAGTTCCGCCGGTACCATCACCACGATTTCCATAATTCCCCGGACTTGCAGCATTTGCCTTAGCGCCAGCAGAACCACCAATGCCAGAGCCACCTACGCCCGGTAATCCAGATGAGGCCGCTGTTGAACCATTCGCAGTTTCAGTTGCGCCATTTACGCCTCCACCTCCACCAGCAGCATAAAAAGTAGAAGCTCCAGAAATGCTCGATGATCTTCCCGCACCACCCGCACCACCTGTTTGCGCAGGGGATCCTGATGCAGTAGTTCCTGCACCACCTGCACCACCTGCACCTCCACCACCTCCAGATGTGTAGTTTCCGCTAGCGCCGCCGCTACCGGCGCCACCGTTATTTCTGAATCCAGTTATCCCATCGGATCGCGTTTGAACTTCATTTACGAAAGGGAATTCAGGGTCACTGCCACCTTGAGATCCGAAACCTGGACCGCCAGAACTGACGGCTCGATTAGCAGTATTTGTTCCACCACCTCCACCACCGTAAGCAATAACAGAATCAAATCTCGAACTTCCACCTGCGTTTCCCGCAGCCCAACTATTTGACGTTCCACCTGCACCAACTGAAATTAAAACGGTGGAACCGCCAGTCAATCCCGTTCTTGTAGTTTCGATAAATTCACCTGCACCACCGCCACCACCGACTCCACCACCACCTGCACCACCACCACCAATTGTTAATACATCAGCGGATGTGACGCCAGCGGGAACACTCCAGTTGCAAGGTCCCGTGTTTGTGAAAGTTAAAATCGTATAACCACTTGCTGTTTGTGAAGAAGGTGAACAAGTTTTTGAATTGTAACTTTGTAGTACCTCGCCAGAGGATAAGGCTCGACTATAGATTCTTACCGAATAAATCTTTCCAGAGAAAAAATTACTAGCAACGCTATTTGTAAGACTGGCCCCGATAAGTAGCTTTATATTATTTCCAGCGAGGGTATTGGGGTGGTTAGTCTTTACACCATTCAGGACACCGTCTAGATATGGAGTGATGTCTTTGTTTGCATCATAAACCAGCGTTGCAGTGTATTTCGTTCCTGTCGACAAGGTACTTGCAGAGTTTATTCCCCACGGGGTGCTTTCAACAAAGTATGCAGCTTTAGAGTTTGTGAGGCCCACAAAATAATTTCCAGCAACATTTGAATTTTGGCGCGCCACCAACATCGGAACTCCTGTTACTGAGTTTGGCGTGAATGTAACTTCAATTGAAAATGCAGATGTAAATTGAAGAATGTTTCCAAGATCAAAGTATTGGTTAGTGCCATTGAAAGAAAAAGAACCATCTGCTGAATTGTATGTAGGCGCATTTACCGCGGTCGCGTTACTTCCGTTTCCTGATTGATCAAACCAGGTTGCTCCATTGTAGGAAGGGCTGTTACTGGCACTCGGAACTGAACCATTTAAATTTAAGACTAATCCGCTGGTAACGGGAGTGTCTGCAAAGGCTGGAGGGGTTGTAAAAAAAGGCAGAACAGGAAGCACTAAAAGCAAAGTAAGCGCCTTAACTACGGCTCCAGTTAAAGATCTATAAAGTTTTTGCCTGCAACATGTCACGATTGGTCGATTACCAGCGCCACCGAACATCACTGATCCTCCAGTAACAGTCAACTCTTGGGGAGGATTCTAGGCTGAATATCTAGATAAAAAAACTATAAGTGGGTTGTGAGGGACTCGAACCCCCGACCCGGTGATTAAGAGTCACCTGCTCTACCAACTGAGCTAACAACCCGAGGTCTTTACTACGTGGGCGACCCTATCAGCGTGGGAGGGTCAGCGCAAAAACCTTTATTCTGCGTTTTTAAAGGCTATAGCGCGTCAGAACCTCGTTCATTTGTGCGCACTCGGACCACAGTATCAACTGGAGTTACCCATACTTTTCCATCACCAATTGCGCCTTGATTTGCCGTTGCAACGATTAAATCAAGAATTCGATCTAAATCTGCATCATCAACTAATACCTCAATGCGCACTTTAGGGATTAGATCAACTACATATTCCGCTCCGCGATAGATCTCAGTATGGCCCTTTTGGCGACCAAAACCACTTGCTTCAGAAACTGTCATCCCAGCAATGCCATTTGCTTGAAGTGCAGTTTTGACTTCATCAACTCGTGCTGGCTTCACAATTGCCGTAATCAGTTTCATCTTTTCCTGGTTTCTTTTTTATCTAGTTGTGAATGGATTAATGTCATAGGCAGATTCTGCATGCTGGGTAGTGTCTAAGCCCTCTAATTCAAGATTTCGATTGACTCTAAAGCCAACACTCTTTTGGATTGCAGTTGCAATTAACCAGGTGGCGGTAAATGAGAAAGCCGCTACAGATAGTGATGCAATTAATTGCTTACCAAGTAGGGAGGCATCACCTGAAATAAATAGTCCTTCTCCGCCCAAATCATTTACAGTCTTTGAGGCAAGTAAGCCAATTCCAATCATTCCAACAAAGCCGCCAATACCGTGGACGCCAACCACATCTAGTGAATCGTCATAGTTATGTTTGTATTTACGGCTAACTCCCCATGCCGAGGCCACACCACCAACTAGGCCAATTACTAGTGCGCCAAGTGGGGTAACAAAACCACAGGCCGGTGTGATTGCAACTGCTCCGGCAACAGCCCCGGATGCAACACCAAGAGTGGTTGCCTTACCACCGTTATAGCGCTCATAAACCAGCCAGGACATTGCCGCAGCTGCAGTAGCAATTTGGGTATTAATCATTGCTGTTGCAGCAAGTCCATTTGCGGCTAAAGCAGATCCAGCGTTGAAACCAAACCAACCAAACCAAAGCATTCCGGCGCCTAGTAGCACCAGTGGCATATTGTGGGGACGCATTTGATCGCGTTTAAATCCTTCGCGCTTTCCAAGAACTAGCGCAAGGGCTAGAGCGGCTGCACCAGAATTTATTTCAACAACTGTGCCACCAGCAAAATCAAGTGCGCCTAAATGATCAACGATCCAGCCACCCTTACCGCCTTGGGAGGCAAAGGCCCAGTGGGCCACTGGTGAATAAACCAAAGTAATCCAAAGGGCGGTAAATAAAACCCAAGAGCTGTATTTAGCGCGGTCAGCAATAGCACCAGAAAGTAGCGCCACGGTAATAATCGCAAAAGTTAATTGGAACATTACAAAAGCTAGAGCTGGAATTGTGTGGCCAGGTGCGCCTAAAACTTCATTTAGTGTGTTGGCTAAGCCAAGGTGATCTAAACCGCCGATAAGAGAATTGCCATTTCCAAATGCAAGGGAGTAGGCATAGAGCACCCAGAGAATTGTGGTCACACCCATTGCGGCAAATGACATCATCATCATATTTAACGTGCTCTTGGCACGAACCATGCCACCATAGAAGATTGCCAAACCCGGAGTCATGAACAGGACTAGGGCGCCACTCATTAATACCCAGGCTGTGTCGCCAGTATTAATTGAATTCATCAGTGCTTTTTATATCTTTCATAAGAAGCGTTGATTTCAGCAACTGCTTGATTATGACCTACCCATTCTCCGCCATGGACTTCTTTGCCTGGCTCAAGGGTCTTATAAACTTCAAAGAAGTGTTTGATTTCTTCTAATTCATAGTAAGGAACATCTGCTAAATCATTTAGATTTGATTTACGAATATCACCGGCCGCTACGCAAAGTAACTTATCGTCGCCGCCTTTTTCATCCGTCATTCGAAACATTCCAATAGCTCGGCAAGAAACTACGCAGCCAGGAAAGGTTGGTTCATCTAGCATTACAAGGGCGTCTAGTGGATCACCATCATTTGAAAGGGTGTTCTTCACAAAGCCGTAGTCGTGCGGAAAACGAGTGGCGGTAAAGAGCATTCGATCTAGGCGAACCTCACCAGTGTCATGGTTGATTTCATACTTATTGCGCGATCCAGCCGGGATTTCAATAACGACGTCGAAGATCTTTGATTCCACGCGTTAGCTCCTGACCCTTAAATAGTGGGGTGAACGACGGGGCTCGAACCCGCGACATCTCGGACCACAACCGAGTGCTCTACCAGCTGAGCTACGCCCACCATGTGGGGCTAATACTACAGTTTCTACTTAGTCGTTTGGCACGAAGATATTTGAGCGGTAATAGTCCAATTCCTCGATCGAATCTCGAATATCACCCAAGGCCCGATGATTACCGGTCTTCTTGGGGGCGGCGAAATAGATGCGGGGATACCAACGGCGAGCTAACTCTTTAATAGAAGAGACATCCACAGTTCGATAGTGCAGGTAGGAATTGAATTCGGGAAGGTCTCGAGCGATAAAGCCGCGGTCAACATAAACTGAATTTCCGGCCAGTGGCGACTTGCCCGCACCGGGGGCATATTTCTCAACGTATTGCATGATCTGCTTTTGCGCTTCTTCTAGTGAAACGCCATTTGGGATCTCAGTAATCAAGCCAGAGTCAGTATGCATCTGGCGGACAAACTCATTCATGCCGTCAATCTTTTCCTGGCTGGTTTTGACCACGAGCTCGACGCCTTCACCCAAGATGTTTAGTTGGGAGTCAGTAACCAGGACTGCTATTTCAACTAGCGCATCATTTACCACATCAAGGCCAGTCATCTCACAATCCACCCAGATTAGGTTGGGGGAGTCACTGGATTTTGATGCCATTTGGGGAGCCTAAACCAAGAGGTGGGCCAAGCGGTAATTTCACCTTTCGTTCACCTTCTCGTAACCATCTATCCGCCTTAGCACCCTGGGTAGAGATAAGAATCGCCCTGTGAGTTCAACTCTTCTAACCCGTGGACCTGTGCCCGAAAAGCGCAAGATTACGACTAAACCGCGGCCATCTGACATCGTATTTCGCGGAGTTCTAACTCTAATGAGTATGTCATCACTTTTAATTCTTACATTAATCGGACTTTTTCTATCAATTCGCGGTTTTCAAGCATTCCAAACGCAAGGACTTGGATTTATAACAAAAGTTGATTGGACAGCTGGAGTTGATGGTGGCAAAGACACCTTTGGTTTAGGTGCCATGATTATTGGAACACTTGTTATCTCCGCAATCGCATTGGTAATCGGAGTGCCACTGTCAGTATTAACTGCGCTCTTTCTTACTTTCTATGCCCCGGAAAGAATTAAAAAAGCTTTGGTAACACTGGTAGATCTAATGGCTTCATTCCCATCAATTTTGTTTGGACTTTGGGGATTTATTGTTCTAATGCCAATGGCTGAGTATTGGGCGAAGTTAATTCATAAATACTTGGATTGGATTCCAGTATTTTCGATGCCATCTCCGGCTTTTACGCGCTCGCCATTTATCGCTGGCGTTGTCCTGGCAATTATGATCATTCCAATTGTTACTTCAGTTTCTCGTGAAATATTTGGACAAACTCCACTAGATCGAATTCAAGCTGCTTATGCCCTTGGCGCAACTAGATGGGCCATGATCAAGGCTGTTGTTTTGCCATTTGGTGCATCCGGTGTTGTTGGCGGAGCAATGCTTGGTTTGGGCCGAGCCCTTGGTGAGACCGTTGCGGTCTATTCAGTATTAAATATTGTATTTAAAGTTAACTTCCATGTGCTCTATGGCTTTGGTGGAAATATCGCATCGATGATCGTTGGTAAGTGGGGCGAAGCATCACTTACAGAGTCAAAAGCTCTTCTTGCTGCTGGATTTGTCCTTTTTGTAATGACCTTGCTGGTAAACCTTCTAGCTAACTACATTGTTCGCAAGACTGTAAAGACAGGTAAGTGAGATGACAATTACCGCAACAGTCACACCACAAAAGCCCTGGAAGGTGTCGAGAAGGCAACAACTTCCAAGCCTTGGATTATTAATTGGAGCAGCGGTTGTTACTTACGCAATAGTTGCCATGACACCGATGAAGGGCAAGTTGGCATACCTCTTACTTTTCTTTATTTTGGGAACCACTTTTCAACTGGCGCTAAGTTGGTTTAAGCGAGGCAGGGCAGCGGCGGCAGATACAGTTGCAGCGGCCGTGATGATGTCTGGTGCATTTATAGTATTTCTGCCAGTTGCAAGCCTGTTGACTACCACCGTCACCAAAGGTTTAAAAGGTTTTCGCCCTCAGATCTTTACCCACACTATGGCGGCGACTTCTTATAGTGATCCGCTAACTTCTGGTGGATTGATTCATGCGATTATCGGAACCCTATTTTTGATTTTTATTGCCACAATCATCAGTTTGCCACTATCTATTCTTACTGCGCTTTATCTAACTGAAATAAAAGGTAGAGCCTCTGGCTTTATTCAATTCTTAGTGCAAGCGATGTCTGGCGTGCCATCAGTAGTCGCCGGTATTTTTATTTATGCAGCGCTACTTTTGACCACCAATCTTCGCGGTTCAACAATCATCGGAGCCCTTCCGCTAGCGATCTTGATGATTCCTACAGTCACTAGAACTGCCCAAGAAGTTTTGAATTTAGTCCCAAGTGAATTACGTGAAGCAGGACTTGCACTTGGCGCCACTCAATGGAAGACAGTGGCAACCATCGTTGTCCCAGCTGCTCGAAATGGCTTGATTACTGCGGTGATCTTGGGCGTTGCCCGCATCGCTGGTGAAACTGCTCCGCTTTTGTTCACGCTGGGAACTTCAGACAAAATCAACTGGAACCCATTTTCTGGTGGGCAAAATGCCCTTCCTTATTACATCTGGTCTGGCTTGCGCGATGGCACCGAAGGTGGCATCAACCGTGCATGGACTGGAATCTTGGTGCTTCTGATCTTGGTGCTAAGTCTTTTTGTTAGCGCCCGTATCTTTGGTAGCCGGAAGGTGAAATAATGACAAACGTGAATTCGGAAAACAATGGAAGCAATGGAGAAGATATGTCAGTAACAACGCCATCAACCAATTCACTCTCGAGTGTTGCCGCCAATCATGCTGCGCATCGCCAACCTGGAAACGCCCCACTTGGTTCGGGCCTGGAAGCGCGAGGAATTCACGCTTGGTTTGGTAAGCACCACGCCTTGGAAAATGTTTCATTAGATTTTGCAGCTGGAACTGTTACTGCGCTGATTGGTCCATCTGGTTGCGGTAAGTCAACTTTTATTCGCACCTTAAATCGGATGCACGAATTTATCCCCTCAGCAGCAATGGCTGGGGAAGTATTGCTAGATGGCAAAGATATTTATGAGCCAGGTACTGATGTAACAAAGATTCGCCTTCAGATCGGAATGGTTTTCCAGAAGCCAAATCCATTCCCATCAATGACAATTGGGCAAAACGTACTTTCAGGTTTGAAACTTGCTCAGATAAAAAGCCCAAAAAATAATGATGATTTGCTTGAAGAGTGCCTTACTCGCGCCGGTCTATGGACTGAAGTTAAAGATCGCCTAGGAGCTCATGCTGGTGGCCTATCTGGTGGTCAACAACAGCGCTTATGTATCGCTCGTTCGTTGGCTGTGAATCCAAAGGTTTTGCTGATGGATGAGCCATGTTCAGCTCTTGACCCAGGATCAACTCTTCGTATTGAAGACACCATTGGTCAACTAGCTCAAACCATGACCATCATCATCGTTACTCACAATATGCAGCAGGCTGCTCGCGTGAGTGACTACACCGCCTTCTTCCTTTCTGACGGTGGACCAGGACAGATGATTGAAGTTGGGCCAACCAATGAGATCTTCTCTCGCCCGAAGGATCAGCGCACCGAAAACTACGTTTCAGGTCGTTTCGGCTAAGCCAAGTGGTTGCTTGCCTGGGCAAATCTGGTTAACCATTTGTTCACTTTGAGTTTGTTAGCCATTAAGCACTTATAGGTTCGAAGTTTCTCTATAAACATAGAGTTCCTTTCACAAGGACGAAACAGTCTCTCAATTGAAAGGTACCTATGAAGCTATCACGCTCACTAGCAACTGTTACGGCAGTCGCTTCAGCAGCTGTAATTGCGTTTGTTCCATCAGCGCAAGCAGCATCAACACTCGTAGTAGGCGGCGCTTCCTCAGTCGCAACAATCGTTGGCGATTGCAAAGTTGCATACACTGCAAAGTCAGGCGATTCATTCGCATACGCATCTTCTTCTTCAGGTCAAGGCCAGAAGGATATGGAATCAGGAAAGAATGACTTCTCATTCTCAGATTCAGCTCACTTAACTTCACAATCAGGAACAGCCATTCCTGCATCAGAAATTCACATCCCAACATGGGTATGGCCAATCGGTATCCAATACAAGGATTTCGCTTCAGGTCGTAAGATTGCAATCTCAGCTAAGAACCTTGCACTTATCTTTGCTGGAAAGATTACAAAGTGGAACGATGCAAAGCTACAAGCAGATAACAACCGCACAATCTCACGCACAATCTTTAAGACAGATGGCGCTGGAAATGCAGTTAAGGATGCCAAGGGCAACCCAATCGTTCTAAATACTGTCAAGGTTACTCAGAAGATCACTCTTCCAAACCAACCAATCACAGTTATCTACCGCGCTGATTCATCAGGAACAACTGGAAACCTACTTGCAGCATTTAGCAAGATTGATCCAACAAACTGGGCAACAGCATCAGTAACTGGTGGAACAAAGGTATTCGCATCATCTGATGCAAAGGCAGCAGTACTTGCTGATCCAATTCACTTCCAAGGTGCTTCAGGCTCAGCTGGCGTTGCTCAGCTAGCAGCTAAGACTCCTTACTCAATTACATACGCTGAGACAAACTTTGCAACCCTAAATAACCTAGGTCTTGCAAACATCATCAACGCTCACGGTGACTTGGTACTTCCAGATGATGCTGCAGCTGCAGCTCAGGTTGCTTCAGCATCAATCGCTGCAAATGGTGTTGTAACAATGGATTACGTAAACCAAGCAGCAGGTGTCTATCCATTCACAGTAGTTACCTACTCATTAGCACTTACTAACTACGGTAATGCTACAAAGGCAGCTGCAGTTAAGAACGCAATTGAATGGCACGCATTTAGCTGCCCAGATACTGCGCCAAATGATGGTTTCATCAAGATCGACAAGACATCTGCTCTTGGCGTGAAGATCTCATCACTTATTGCAAAGCTTGGTGCATAAGTAATACGCATCAAAGTTATGTAATACTCATTAAAGAGTAAAAACCGGGCCACTGAGGGGTGGCCCGGTTTTTTATTGGGCGCGCCTGGCAGGAATCGAACCTGCGACCTACCGCTTAGAAGGCGGTTGCTCTATCCGACTGAGCTACAGGCGCATTGATGCTTATTAACTAGTACTAAGGCTTTGCATGGCACAGTCTACCGATTCGAACCGATAAGGTTTTCACATGGCTGAGTTTATTTATACGATGAAGAAGGCGCGTAAAGCGCATGGCGAGAAGGTAATTCTCGATGATGTAACCCTGATGTTCTTGCCCGGCGCCAAGATTGGTGTCGTAGGTCCAAACGGAGCAGGTAAGTCCACCGTTCTTCAGATCATGGCTGGCCTGCAACAACCATCAAATGGTGAAGCTTTCCTTTCACCTGGTTACACCGTCGGTATCTTGCTGCAAGAACCAGAGCTAGATGAGAGCAAAACAGTTTTGGAAAATGTGCAAGAAGGTGTTGGCGAAACAATGGCAATGCTGGCTCGCTTTAATCAAATCTCAGATGAGATGGCTAATCCAGATGCTGACTATGACACTTTGCTTGCTGAAATGGGAACACTTCAAGAGCAGTTAGATCACCGCAATGCTTGGGATGTTGATTCACAGCTAGAACAAGCGATGGACGCACTTCGCTGTCCACCTTCTGATGCTGATGTGAAAGTTCTTTCTGGTGGTGAAAAGCGACGCGTGGCCCTATGCAAGCTCTTGCTTCAGGCACCAGATCTACTACTTCTAGATGAGCCAACAAACCACTTAGATGCCGAATCAGTACTTTGGCTAGAGCAATACCTAAGTAAGTATCCAGGAACCGTTGTGGCCATTACCCACGATAGATATTTCTTGGACAATGTTGCGCAGTGGATTCTAGAACTCGACCGCGGCCGGGCATATCCATATGAAGGTAATTACTCAACTTATCTTGAAACTAAATCAACACGTTTAAAGATTGAAGGACAAAAAGATGCCAAGCGCGCAAAGCGCCTGACTGAAGAACTTGAATGGGTTCGTATGAATGCCAAGGGCCGCCAAGTTAAGTCAAAGGCTCGACTTGCCAGATATGAAGAGATGGCAGCTGAAGCGGAGAAGACTCGCAAACTAGATTTCGAAGAGATTCAAATCCCTATGGGTCCTCGCCTTGGAAATGTTGTTGTTGAAGTAGAGCACCTAAAGAAGGGCTTCGGAGATCGCTTATTGATCGACGATCTCTCTTTTACTTTGCCACGCAATGGAATTGTTGGAGTAATTGGGCCAAATGGCGCTGGTAAGACCACTTTATTTAAAACAATTCTTGGTCTAGAGGCGGCAGATTCTGGAAATGTAAAGATCGGTGAGACGGTAAAAATTTCCTATGTTGATCAGTCTCGCGGTGGAATCGATCCGAAGAAATCACTTTGGGAGGTTGTTTCAGATGGTCTTGATTTCATAAAGGTTGGTGGCGTTGAAATGCCATCCCGTGCTTATGTTTCAGCTTTTGGTTTCAAAGGCCCAGATCAACAAAAGCCAGCCGGAGTTCTCTCTGGTGGTGAGCGAAATCGTTTGAATCTAGCTCTTACCCTTAAGCAAGGTGGAAACTTACTTCTACTAGATGAGCCAACAAATGATCTAGATGTTGAAACACTAGGTTCTCTTGAAAATGCCCTTCTAGAATTTCCGGGCTGCGCCGTAGTTATCTCCCACGATCGCTGGTTTTTAGACCGCGTTGCAACCCACATCTTGGCCTATGAAGGTGATTCACAATGGTTCTGGTTTGAAGGAAACTTTGAATCTTATGAAGAAAATAAAGTGGCCCGCCTGGGCGTTGAAGCGTCTCGTCCACACCGCGTTACCTATCGAAAGCTAACTCGTTAATGCGTTTTAAGACTAAGCAATTTATTCGCTGGGATGACCTAGATGCCTTTGGGCATGTGAATAACGCTAAGTATTTAGTATTTGTTCAAGAAGCCAGAATCGATATGTTTTGGAAAAGCCGGGTGCAAGCCGGATTAAAACCTGTCTTTGATGACATGGTGGTGGCTAGAGCAGAGGTGGATTACAAAATAGCGATCACCCAAACTAATCAAGATTTTGATATTGAGATTTGGGTGTCAAAAATAGGTGGCGCTGCCTTTGATCTTGAATATAAAATATTCTCGAGTGCTGGCGAGCATGCCCACGTAAAGACCGTGCAAGTAGCTGTTGATCTGGTGACAAAGAAGTCACGCCGCCTTACCGAGCAAGAACGGGAAATATTAAATGGCTATCTCGAAAACTAAACTTCATCCAGCCTGGACTGCTGCTGGCGTTACCTTTTTAACCCTAGTTGCAACTGCTGGCTTTAGATCAACCCCTTCCGTTTTAATCGTTCCATTAGAAGATGCTTTTGGCTGGAGCAGAGATCAGATCTCATTGGCCGTTGCGGTAAACGTCTTGCTCTTTGGTTTGACCGCTCCTTTTGCTGCTGCCCTTATGGAGCGCTTTGGAATACGTAGAGTTGTCATGAGCGCGCTATCTGTAGTTGGCATAGGCGCACTTGGCACAGTTTGGATGACAAAGCCTTGGCATTTAATTGCACTTTGGGGAGTAATTGTTGGTATTGGTACAGGATCGATGGCTCTGGTCTTTGCCGCATCGGTTGCCAATCGCTGGTTTATAAAACGAAAAGGTTTAGTAATTGGCGCTCTTACAGCCGCTACTGCAACTGGACAATTAATCTTCTTGCCGGGCTTATCTACTCTGGCAATGAATCACGGTTGGAAAACTGTCTCAATAACCGTTTCAATTTCAGCTTTTGTGATGGTTCCCTTGATTTATATCTTCTTAAAAGAAAAGCCAGCAACAGCCGGCGTCACTCCATATGGCGCACCTGATGATTGGACTGAACCACTTCAACTCCAGAAAAATGCTGGAAAGTTAGCCATAGATACTTTAGTAAAGGCAACAAAGCACAAAGACTTTTGGTACTTGGCAGGCTCATTCTTTGTGTGTGGCCTTTCAACCTCCGGGCTAGTTGGAACCCACTTCATCCCAGCAGCCCATGATCATGGAATGGGTGAAGTAACCGCCGCTAGCTTGCTTGCTCTAATTGGCGTATTCGATGTTGTTGGAACTATTTTTTCTGGATTTCTAACCGATCGAATTGATCCACGAAAACTATTGTTCTTTTATTACTTACTTCGCGGTCTCTCACTATTCCTATTGCCACAAATTCTCTTTGCCACAGTCCATCCTTCAACTTTGGTCTTCATCATCTTTTATGGCCTTGACTGGGTTGCAACTGTGCCGCCAACTATTGTTCTGTGTCGCCATGTATTGGGCGCAGAGCGTGGGACTGTGGTTTATGGCTGGGTATTTGCCGCACACCAAATTGGTGGCTCAATTGCAGCCTATGGTGCTGCTTTGATGCATACCAAGTTTGGTAATTACTCCCTTGCCTTCTATATAAGTGGCGGCCTTTGCGTCATAACTTCTTACTTTGTTCTGCAAATCGGCAAGAAGAAACAAGATGTCCGAGCCTAGTTTTTATGAGCGGGCAGGCGGATCGGTAACCTTTAGAGAATTAGCAAAAAGCTTTTATCAAGAAGTTTCCAAAAACGATGTCTTAAGGCCCATGTATCCAGAGCAAGATCTGGCTGGAGCACAAGAGCGTCTGGCACTGTTCCTTGAACAATATTGGGGCGGACCAACAACTTATTCAGACACAAGAGGACATCCACGACTTCGAATGCGCCATGCCCCTTTTCATATTGGAACTTTGGAGCATGATCAATGGCTTGCCTGCATGCACAAAGCGGTTATCAATTTAGAGATAGCAGAAGAACTACGCGAAGAGCTTTGGACTTACTTCCAATATGCCGCGCATAGTATGAAGAATCAACCAGATCTCATTTAGCGCTTAGGCAGTTAGTGCTTAGGTTGGGATTTATTTCCAACTTTTAGAATTTCACCATTTCGTAGATACCAAAGTGAACCGTCTGTGGATCTAACTGTTGTGATTCTTAGTCCAACAGATTCAACAACGCCTTTGACTTCCATTACATCGATCTCATCACCCACACCGTATTGATCTTCGATCAACATAAAGATTCCAGAGAGAATATCGCGCACTAAGGTCTGAGCACCTAAACCAAGGGCCACACCAATAATTCCAGCAGAGGCAACTAGTGGTCCCAGGTTTAAACCAAACTCACTTAAAACCATAGTCAAGGTGATTAACCAGATCGCGCCATTCATTGCCGATTTCAAAACAGTTCCAGCCGTTCTGGCACGTTCTTTTTGCCGTGCCAGGCCACGCTTTGGGCCAGGGACGAAGTCTGCTTCAGCAATTCGATTCATTGCCCGAGCAATCGCGCGACCACCAAGCTTTTGAATGGCAAGGGCAATCGCCAGGATCACAACTATGTGTAATGGGGCCCCAGAGAACCAATTCCAGATCTTTTGAGCGTTATCGCTAAGTGTCATATGCAGAATATAAACCTTTTGTTAACTTTAAATCCCTGATTTTTCGGCCAAGTTAGTGCAGTATTTACCCAACAACACGAGCCACGCGTTGGAGCAGGAGCCACAAAAGGGAGCAAGTTAGGTGCCAAATACTCTGGTACTGAACGCCACCTATGAGCCACTAGGTGTCGTCAGCGAAAGACGAGCATTGATCCTCGTCTTAAATCAGCGCGCCTCAGTAATTGAAGAGTCAGAAACAGTTTTGCGCTATGCCGGCGGATCGGTAATTCTTCCATCAGTAATCAAACTAGTTAAGTTTGTTCGAATTCCATATCGCCACTCAGTCCCACTTTCACGGCGAGCACTTTTTGCTCGCGATGGTGGCCGATGTGTTTACTGCCAAGCACAAGCAACCTCTATTGATCACGTTATTCCACGTAGTCGTGGTGGTGGTCACAATTGGGAGAATGTTGTCTCTGCTTGTCACAAGTGCAATCACCACAAAGCAGATAAGACTCTAAAAGAGATGGGTTGGAAACTTCGCACACTTCCACGCGAACCAGCTGGGGCTGCTTGGCGAATTCTTGGAAGTGGAAAACCAGATTCTAGATGGATCTCCTACCTGCGGCCATTTGGCGCAGCAGATGGGGTTGTGGCATAGGATTGCGCTATGTCTTTAGCAATCATTCACAGAATTAATCAAGAGCCAGGTGCAATGCCAGGAGCTGGCCTAAAGCCACTTACTGCAATTGCCTACTTTGTTGGCGGACCGCTAATTCTTTTCTTAGCAATTACCGCCATCGTTTTGCTATCAACAGCAGTAAAGAAAAAGTCTTCGGGCATTAGCCAGATCAACTAGTTTTACTAGGCATCCTTAGCTTGGGCTTTAAGCGCCCTTGCCATGCCATCTCTGGCTTCAGAAACTAAACGGCGAAGTCCAGGCACCGCATCTTTTCCTGTTGTTTGCAGCCAATTAATAGTTTTATCTAAAGTGCTCTGAGTAGTTATATATGTTGGATACATCATCTCTACGTATGAGCTACCGATGTCATAAGAAGCCTTATCCCACATCTCTAGTAGTAGATCGAAATACTTGTCCACGTAGACTTCCAATAGATCTCGCTGTGTTGCGCGATTAAAGCCACGTAGTGTGGACTCGCGAATCGAGGAAGTCATATCTTCCTTTGTGATCGCATTCCACGCAGCTTCTTTTGCCGCGCTGTCTTTAAGGGCTGCTAAGCCAAATGCGTGACCCATCTGACCATTGATCGTGTTATCTCGTTCTAGTTCAGCAGCTAGTTCTGGCCTGCCAAATACACCGCGTTCAACTAGGGCATTTACTAGGCTCCAGCGAAGATCGGCATCAATTTTTAATCCAGGAAGCTTTCCTTGAAGTAGTGACTCGATCTTTTCATTATGTGCTGGGGTAGTGGCAAGTGATGTAAAAGCTCTGGCAAATTGCAGTTGATGATCACTTGCACCAGGTGCGTTATCTAACATCTCGCCAAGTGCGTTTGCCACCTTGATTCGCGCAGCATCTCGCTTTGCTGGCGATGAGAACAATTCAACTGCGGTATTTAGTTGACCTTCAATAACGGTAACAACTGTGATATTTGTTTCACCTTTAAGGCCAGAAAGTGCGATATCAATGAAGTCTGATGCCGATAGTTCAGCATCTCGCAACATATCCCAAGAGATTCCCCAGCAAAGTGCGCGAGTAAGTGGATCTTTAATATCACCTAAGTGAGATTTAAGGGTGGCAATTGAACGCTCATCCATTCGCACCTTGGCATAGGAAAGATCACGATCATTGATGATTAGAAGATCTGCCAGCTTCTCACCGGCAAGTTCTTTTACCTCGGTGCTTGGACCAGCAACATCTAATTCAACGCTCTTTCTTAGAACCACCTCACCGTTTTTAACGTCATAAAGCCCAACTGCAAGGCGATGTGGGCGAAGCTCTTTAGAACCCTCTGGAACAAGTGGCGCCTGTTGGATAATTTCTATTGATGAATAAGTCTCACCAGAAATCTCTAACTTGGGGCGCAAGGTGTTAACACCGGAAGTTTCAAGCCAGGTTGAAACCCAAGGCTTTAAATCGCGACCACTTGCGGCCTCAAGCTCGACCAATAAATCATTTAGTGTGGTGTTCTTGAAGGCATGCTTGGTAAAGTACTTCTTTAAACCATTAATGAAGTTCTCCCGGCCTACGTGGGCAACTAATTGCTGAAGAACTGAAGCGCCTTTGGCATAGGTAATACCATCAAAGTTTGCATTAACAGTTTCAATATCGACCATATCTGAAGCGATTGGGTGTGTAGAGGAGAGTTGATCTTGGCGATAGGCCCAGTTTTTACGCCCAGAGTTAAAACCAACCCAGGCATCTTTAAATCTTGTTCCTTCAGCTGATGCTAAGTGCGAAGACCACTCAGCAAATGATTCATTTAGCCACAAGTCATCCCACCATTGCATGGTGACCATATTTCCAAACCACATATGGGCCATCTCGTGAAGGATCGTATTGGCCCTTGCGTCATACATCCGCTCGGTGACCTTTGATCTAAATACTAAAAGACTTTCTAGGAATGTTACTGCCCCAGAGTTTTCCATCGCGCCCCAGTTAAAGTCCACCACGGCAATTTGGTCATACTTTTCAAAGGGATATGCCAGACCAAATACTTTTTCAAAGTAGGCAAAGCCTTGCTTAGTAACCAGGAAGATATCTTCGGGATCTAGTGACTTAGCTAAAGATTTGCGGCAGTAGATGCCAAGAGGAACGGTTTTCTGGCCAACATACTCATCGTGGACTTGGTAATAGGGACCAGCAATAAGGGCGGTGATATAGGTTGAAATTCTTGGAGTTGGTAAAAACTGCCAGAGGGTATTGGCACCTAATTCACTCTTGGCTTTTACCGGGGAGTTTGAGATTACTTCCCAGTGCTTTGGCGCAGTTACCGTTAATTCAAATGTTGCCTTCAAATCAGGTTGATCAAAGCAGGGATACATCCGGCGGATATAGGCAGTCTCACCTTGTGAATAGAGATAAGCCTCGCCATCTGCCGGATCGATTGAATATTGCAGGCCTTCACCAGTCTTTGAGTAAATACCTTCGATTTCAATAATTAATTCATTACTTTGTGCCAGATTTTTTAAAAATAAACTCTCGCCATCAAAGTCGCTGGTATCAAAGGGCGCCCCATTTAGTGTGGCAGAAATGATGCGCTTTCCAACTGCGTCAATAAAAGTGTCATATCCCGGGGTATTGCAGGTGAACTTAGTAACGCTCTTGGCAATAAAGTTTTCACCGCCAAGGCTGATATCAATACTCACCTCATAGCTTTGGACCGCTAGATGAGAACTACGTTCTTTTGCTTCACTTCTTGAGATATTTACACCAGGCATGCGCTAACTCTATCTAGCCTTACGTAAGATGCGCACATGACCCCACGCGAATTCAAAGAAGGGCCGCGACCACCATTCTTGGCCAATCGCTCGTTTCGCCTGCGTGGAACTCGGATAACTGATGCTCAGCAAAGTGCAACAGATAAGTATTGGCAAGAATTTGGTATTGAGCCAGATCACAAAATAATCCCAGCAGAAATCTTTCCTAATTCCAAAGAAGTAGTCATGGAGATTGGTAGCGGCATGGGTGAGGCCACCGCGATTATTGCTCACACTTTTGGGCAAATTGGATATTTGGCCGTGGAAGTTCATCGCCCAGGCATTGGTTCATTGCTCGGGAGAATTAGTGAACTAGAGCTCACAAATATTCGAATCATTAATGAAGATGCACGCGTGGTTATGAGTGATTTGATGCCAGATCAATGTCTAGATGCGATTCATCTTTATTTTCCAGATCCCTGGCCAAAGAGCAAGCATTGGAAACGTCGAATCATCCAAGAAGATTTTCTTGAACTAGTTTGGTCGAAGTTAAAGCCTGGCGGCTATATCCACATAGCCACTGATTGGGTTGCCTATTCACATTGGATTGAAGAAAAGTTTGCCGCCAGTGCAAAGTTTGAAGGCGGGGAGATTGCAAAGCCTGATTTTCGGCCCACTACTCGCTTTGAGCAAAAGGGGATTACTAAGGATCACAAAGTTCGAGACTTTAAGTACTTTAGAAAAGGTTAGATCTTTCCAGTTTCTTCATATTTTGAAAGTAGATCAATTCTTCGAACATGCCGCTCATCTCCGGGAAATGGTGTGGCAATAAAGGTATCTACCAATTCCAAGCAGAATTCTTCGGTATGCATCCGGCCACCAATTGAAATCACATTTGCATTGTTGTGCTCTCGGGCAAGTACTGCTGTTTGCTTGCTCCAAACTAGCGCTGCGCGAATACCTTTAACTTTATTAGCTGCCATTTGCTCACCATTACCCGAGCCACCAAGGACTATGCCAAGGGAGCCAGGATCATTTGCCACACCTTTTGCTGCTGGAATACAAAAAACTGGGTAGTCATCTAGTGGATCAAAAGAATGTGGTCCGTGGTCAATTACTTCATGGCCATTGGCTGTTAGGTGATCAACAATTACACCTTTGAAATCAAGGCCCGCATGATCACTACCGATATGGATTCTCACAGGTAGATAATCTCAGAAAAAACTAACGGCCCCCACGAATTTTCGTGAGAGCCGCTAATTTGTTTTCCCTAGTGGAGGAGTTTAAGCCTTCTTAGTTGTAATGCTTGCCTTCTTTATTGTGGTCTTAGCGCCAGTGGTTGGTGCTGGGATCTTTGGAGCCGCACCCTTCATTCCATGTCCGCCTTCGCCCGCTTCAGCGCCTTCCATATGTCCCACTTCATTAACCTCTGTTGTAATGCGAACCTTTAGGTTTGCCTTAAGCGTAGTTGCTTGCGCTGAAGTTAAAGTGCCGGCAGTTACCGCTGCATCGACTTGTGTGCTGTCGTAATTAACAAGTGCAGTAATTAGCGCATCAGTTTTTGTTCCGGCAAGTACTGCTAGTGACTTACCTGATTGACGAGCTGTTTGTAGATCTGCTGCAGTAATACCTAGCGTTGAAGTAATGATTGATTGGCGAGCTGCAGAATTCATTCCAAAACCACCGCGACCCATAGCTCCGTTGCCCATGCCACCAACACTTGGCTTACCTGAAGCACTTGGCATTGCAGGAGCTGATGCAGCAGCAGCGGTTAGCGCTGCAGTGATTGCATCTGCTTGTGCTTGAGTGATGGTTCCCTTTGCTACAAGAGCAGAAAGAACTGTTGAAACTTTAGGTGGCACGCCAACTGCGTGAGCAGTATCAGCAGATGCTGTTGAGATTGTGGAAAGTGTTGCGAATGTCATTACTGATGCAACAACAACCGAAGCAATCTTCTTGTTAATCATTTTTCTCCCTCATTCGATTCCGACCTTCGCCGGCTCCGAGTTATCCGTGCCCTAGATGCCCTCACATCTAGATACCCGTAGATAACTCCTTGATGCTGAGGAGAGTAGTTAATAAACCTGAGGGTTATCTGTGAGTTTTGCACCGCTCAAGCAGGGGCAAATTGCATTCATGCAAGCATCCTCCACTTTGAGGTCAAAAAACAAGGCCCAGGGCTCTTCCTTTTTTGGCCCAAATAAGCGAAGGCTGGAATTACTCGGTTGCCAGTTAGGTAACCACATACCCCGGAATGGGGTTCTCAAAATGGGCAGGACTTTTCCAAGGATAAGTAAGTTAATCTCAATAACGATTGCAATATCACTAACAATCTTCACAACAGATCTTTCATCAGCCGCAGTAAAAGCTACTCATAATAAAGCTGGGCGGGCAAATGTAAACGTCGTAAACACAATACTTAGTGGCAAAGGTGTGCCATCTGCAAGTATCGGAATCGATGGGGATTTCTACCTTGATAAAACAGGATTAAATCTTTATGGCCCCAAGACAAGTGGCAAATGGAATATCCCGGCATCACTTCGGGGACCAGTTGGACCACAAGGCCCGGTAGGTATTGCTGGAAAAGATGGTTTAAAAGCAACATCGAGTTCAACAACTGGTTTAGTTGGACCTAAAGGCGATACGGGCTTGCAAGGCCTGACTGGAATTGCAGGTGCAACCGGACCACAAGGTGCTACTGGCTCAACAGGAAGTAGTGGTGGCGGTTCAACTGGCGCACCCGGATCTAACGGCAGCAACGGAACTAATGGACTACCTGGAGCTAAAGGTGAAACTGGAACGGCAGGATCACCCGGATCTAATGGCTCGAAAGGTGACACTGGAACAGTGGGGCCCTCGGAAATTAGAGTAGAGACAATTACATTTCCAGCAATTACCGGTGTAATGGATGGCACTTCAATATTAACTTTTGGAAATTTCGCTCCTGGAAAGATTTATGTAGTAAGACTTTATCTACACGCAAGAAATATTGACGGTTCATACAAGCAGGTTTCCTTAACTGTAAGTGACCCTGCACTTACGAATGCGCCACCCAGTTCTTACGTTGTTGCAGATGCTCACACAAAGCGCGGGACTACATGGGATATGGAAACAGACATCTCAGCTGAAATATTTGTGGACGGAAGTGCAGTCCTAACTTCACATCAGTTAACGGCGGTAATTTACTGCTCTCAGAGTGTAAGCACCCCAGGATTTATAATGACTGGGACATATTCAGCACAACTAATCGGTGCCATTCTCTAGAACTACTGGAGCGGGTGACCGGGATCGAACCGGCATGGCCAGCTTGGAAGGCTGGGGCTCTACCATTGAGCTACACCCGCATGTTTGTGCGGTGGCGCTATGTTACAC
>Ga0114964_10001004_pt1 | contig 20868 bp, 21 predicted proteins | sample C_131016_MF_Meta_FD_92638 | JGI IMG/M metagenome (GOLD analysis project Ga0114964, IMG submission 92638) | Freshwater microbial communities from Lake Croche, Canada to study carbon cycling - C_131016_MF_MetaG | ecosystem: Environmental > Aquatic > Freshwater > Lake | place: Lake Croche, Canada...
AATGTGTTCCCGCTCATGGGCTAAGGGTAACGGCTTATTAGTAGCTCATGCGCGCTACCTTTAGCCAATGAGTCGTGATAGCGCCACAACAATGCCTGCCCGTGGAGATCAAATCCGGATGGCAGTTGGCATATTTGGAATCGGTACATCTGGCCCGCTTATCGCAATGAGTGCCATGCCTATCTGGGCTTTGATTTTCTGGCGCAATCTTGGCGGCTCAATTCTGACGGCACCTTTTGCAATCAGACACCATCGTGATCGCACCGGAATTAAATGGGCAGCGATAGCTGGTGTTGTCTTGGCCCTGCACTTCGGTGGTTTCTTTTTAGCCATGCGATACACCAGTGTCGCTTCGGGTACTGCAATTGTGGCACTTCAGCCAATCTTTGCGGCAATTTTCGTAAAACTTTCTGGAGAGCACATCCCTTCAAAAGCTTGGCTGGGAATGGGAGTTGCGTTTCTCGGCGTACTTTTGATTTCCGGAGTTGATTTACAAATTTCATTTCATTCCTTTGTCGGCGATGTAGCCGCGCTAATTTCAGCCGCACTTGCCGCGGGCTACATGATGGCCGGATCTCGGGCGCAACGAACTCTCGAGACAACTACTTATACAACTGTTTGCTATTTCATTTGTGCCATCACTGCGCTTCCAATCGCGCTAATTAGCGGAAATCAAATTTTCCATTACTCGGCTCGAGAGTGGTGGTTGTTACTCGGCTTAATTGCAGGTGCGCAAATTTTGGGGCACACCATGTTTAATTCGGCGCTTAAGCGAGTTTCACCTGCAATTGTGTCGCTCATAGTTTTCTTTGAAGTACCAGTTAGTTCCCTGTTGGCAGTTTGGTGGATGGGCCAAAAACCACCAGTCGGAATTATTCCAGGTATTATTTTAATTTTAGGTGGCTGCGCACTCGTTGTAATCAGAGGTCGTAATTCGAATGATTGATTTACATACTCACACAACCGTAAGTGATGGCACTGATACTCCGGCTCAACTCGTAAATAAGGCAATCGCGCAAGGATTATCAACCCTTGCAATTACAGATCATGACGCAATTGCTGGTTGGCAAAGTGCAATACAAACGCTACGAGGTAATTTGCAATTAGTTCTCGGCGCCGAAATTTCCTGTCTCGCCAAGGAAGGAATAAGCGTGCATATGTTGGGTTTGCTATTTGACGGCACAAATCAGCCAATGCTGGAATTGCTAGAAAATACCCGCGATGAACGCTTGCCTCGTATGCGCAAGATGATTAATTTGATGCAGGCAGATGGCATCGACATTTCGATCAGCGATGTCGAGGCCGCCATGCCGGCCGGTGCAACTATGGGTAGGCCTCATTTGGCTGATGCATTAGTAGCCAAGAAAATAATCAAGTCACGCGACGAAGCTTTTCAAGACTTACTCAATAATGAATCTAAATATTATGTCGCTCACTTAGCGCCAACTCCAGGCGATGCGATTCGAGCAATTCGGGCAGCCGGGGGAGTTGCAGTTATAGCCCATCCATTTGCCTCATTACGCGGACAGATTTTAAAAAGTGATGATTTTCTTGATTTGAAGAGCGCGGGCTTAAATGGAATTGAAGTAAACCATCGCGATCAAAGCAACGAAGAACGCTTAAATTTATTAGCCATTGCACGTGATTTAGATCTAGTAATTACCGGTTCAAGTGATTATCACGGAACTGGCAAATTAAATTCGTTAGGCGAAAATGTCACAGATCCAGCAGAATGGGATCGCCTCGAAGCGATGGCAGATAGTCGAAGGGTGGTAACCGCATGAATATTGCACAAGTAAGTGCGATTACATTCGCAATTCAAAGTTTTGTAACTTTATTTGTAATTTTTGATCCACCCGGCGCAACCCCAATTTTTCTAGGGTTAGTTGCTGACCACACCCCAAAAGAGCGGCGCAAGTTAGCCGTGCAAGCTGCAGGTGTTTCGCTCTTGGTTATTTCGGTATTTGCCATCTTCGGTCAATTTATTTTAGATTATTTGAATATTTCCATTGCGTCATTACAGGCCGCGGGTGGTTTGCTATTACTTTTAGTCTCACTGCAATTACTAACTGGGCAAGAAACTACTTCCAATAAGGGCAAAGATCACAATATTGCATTAGTTCCTCTTGGTACGCCTCTGTTGGCTGGCCCAGGAGCAATTGTGGCAACTATGATTTTCGTGCAACAAATTCACGACTCAGCGCATGCATTCGGTTTAATCGCAGCCGTGCTTGCCGTACATGTAGTAATTGCGTTAGTTCTAATCTCTTCGACGACGATCCTAAAAGTTATCAAAGAAGCTGGCGTCAATCTGGTTGCTCGAATTGCTGGTCTTTTGCTCGCCGCAATTTCAGTTCAAATGTTAGTCGATGCAATTAGAGCATTTATAGTGCAATGAACGATTTAGAGTTAGGTTTATTTTCGCCTTCAAGCATCACGTGGCGAATTCATTCCGATCCGGCCATGCTGATTGGTGGCATTCGCGCGCTCTTCCAACAAGCTTTACATCCTCAAGCAATGGCAGGAGTAGCTGAGCATTCAAATTTTCGTGAAGATGCTTGGGGTCGACTTCAACGCACTGGTGATTATGTATCTACGCTAACTTTTGGAACTCCCGAAGAAGCAAGCGACCTAGCCGCTCGTGTTCGCAAAATACATGCCCACTTAGGTTTAGATGAACCGAAACTTTTGCTCTGGGTGCACATGTCGATGGTCGATTCATTTTTAGATGTGGCAGTCAGATCAGGTCTAGCTTTGTCTCCCGAAGAACGAGATCAGTATGTAGCTGAAATGGCTTTATTCGCCGAATTGGTTGGAATTGCTAAATCACAAGTGCCAGCATCTGTTACTGAAATGAAGAATTATTTTCTTGAAATCTCGCCCGAATTAATTGCAAGTGATGACGCTAAGCGAGCTGCGCTATTTTTAACTATCCCACCACTGCCTACTGCGGTTCGCTTTGCGACTCCCGCTGCACCTGCCTGGGCTTCAATTGCCGCACTAGCAGGCGCTTCACTTCCGAACTGGGCTCGATCTCTTTATGGTTGGCCAACTTTGCCCGGACATGGAATCGCGACAGATGTCGCAATGATTGCACTTCGCAAAAGTTTATTGGCACTTCCCTTTGATGGCTTACTGCCACCCACACTTATTGAAGCTCGAATTCGATGGGGAGTAACAGCCAAGTGAATACACCAGTAGTAGTTATTGCAAGTTTTGCAGGTGGCGTTGGTAAAACTACGTTGGCACATGCATTGGCAGTAGCAAGTGCTGAATTTGGTAAGAAGTCGTTATTAATAGATTTAGATAAATCAGGTTCGTTGACTTTTAAACTGGGATTCGAGCGGACTCGAGAAAATGTTATTACCTGCAGCGAGCGCTTTGATTTACGCCCTCATACCGCAGCTGACTCATTAAGTGATTTGCTGGCTCAGATTCCCGAAAAATACGATCTAGTTTTAGTCGATTCGGCTTCGGTTTTGACGAGTGAGCTCGACCAAGTTTTGAAATTGGCACAGCTAGTTCTGCTACCAGTTCGCGAGAGTATTCATTCTTTGCGTGGAGCGCTCTCAGTTATAAAAATTACATCAGCGCCTTGTAAAGCTTTACCGCTCTTTAACCCTAATGATTCCGAGCTAGCGAAACTAATTTCATCGGAATTAGATTTACTCGACGGTGAAATTTCAATATCCGATAAAGTTTTGCAAGCAGAATCTAAACCGGTAAGCGTTTTAACTGATCAGAAAAATAGTGAAGTTTCTCAGCAATATCGTGATGCCACTTACTCGTTACTTGAAGAGCTTAAAATCTTTTAGTCGGCGATCCGTTTGGTGCGGACTCTTTCGCGCTTAACTCGTTCGGTTTTAGGTTTTTCTGACGGCACACTTTTAGTAGCCGGCTGTTTACTCTTATTTCCAGCAGGCTTGTCTGCTGGAGTTGCGGAAGTTTTCTTAACAACATTCATTCGGCCATTTGAACCCGTTGGAATTTTGAACTTAGCGAAGAGGGATTCTGAAGATGAATAAGTTTCTTCTGGCTCCCCTAGGTTTAAATTCAGAGCCGTATCAATCATTTTCCAGCGTGCTAATTCATCCCAGTCAACGAAAGTAACTGAGATACCGTGCGCACCAGCACGTGCAGTACGACCGATGCGGTGCACATAAGTTTTTTCATCTTCTGGGCACTGGTAATTCACCACGTGTGTAATACCATCAATATCAATACCGCGTGCTGCTACATCAGTTGCAACCAGAACATCTGACTTTCCAGCCTTGAAATCATTAAGTGCTTTCTCGCGAGCACTCTGACCAAGATCACCATGGATCGTGGCTGATTTAAAGCCACGCTCTAGTAAATCGTCAGCAGTTTTTTGGCAAGTACGTTTAGTGCGACAAAAAACAATGGTTGGTCCGCGACCTTCGGCTTGCAGAATTCGAGCCAGCATTTCGATCTTGTCTAATGCATGCGCTCGAACCACATGCTGTTCAATTTTAGATACTACTGCGCCTTCATCTTCATTGTCTTGGGTACGAATATGAACTGGTTGATTCATAAATCGACGCGCTAGGGCGATGATGTCGCCAGGCATAGTTGCCGAGAACAACATGGTTTGCTGACGGTTTGGCGTGCTGGTAAATATCTTTTCAACATCAGGCAAGAAACCTAGATCTAACATTTCATCGGCTTCATCAAGAACTAAGCGAGAAACGTTTTTAAGTTTTAATTGTCCTTGGCGATATAGGTCAAGTAATCGCCCTGGAGTGCCAACTACAATTTCGACGCCTTGTTCGAGAGCTTCAATTTGTGGCTCAAAAGCACGGCCGCCATAAACTGCAATAACTCGGACTCCGCGATTTCCAACTAGCTCAGAAATATCTTTCGTTACCTGAACACATAGTTCGCGAGTTGGCACGACTACTAATGCTTGTGGCTGTCCCTTGAATTCGAGCGCATCCCATTCGGCATCAAGGGGCGCAATGATTCGCTCGATTATTGGAATTCCAAAACCGAGTGTCTTGCCGGTACCTGTTTTAGCTTGGCCAATTACATCGCCGTCAGAAAGAGCGATTGGAAGAACGGCTTCTTGAATTGGAAACGGTGAGGTGAAACCGTGCGCATTTAGCGCATCAATTGTTGATTTGCGTAAAGGTAGATCAGCGAAAGTGATGGTCACGTTATAGGGAGCCGAAACCGACGCGACGCTCGGTTTGTTCGCCAATCTCTACAAAACCAATTCGATCGGCAGGCACGACGATCGTGCGGCCGCGGACATCGTTCAAAATCAGGGGAGTTCCAGCACTAATTGCCGCGCTCACTGCTGCTGAAATTTCAGTTGGAGTTGATGGGCTCTCAAAAGAGAGGTCGCTACTGACATTTGCGACCGCGATTCTAACTTCTGATTTTTGGGCAGCTTCGGTTTTCTTTGTAGCCATGCGGGCAATCCTATGGGATTACGTCAGTTGTTGCCTAACGGGAATCCCGAAATGCCACGCCACATCAGACTTTCTACTAACCGTGCGGCTTGGTCGCGCGATAACTTGCTATCACGATCGAGCCAGTGGCGAGCACCTACTTGAATTGAACCGATTAATGAAACACCTAACAACATCGACGCTTCTTGTGGCAGGCCAGTTTCTATCGAAATCACTGCGCTAATGGCCGCAGCGCAGTCATAGGTCATGCGAATTAATCTTTCATGAACTGCTGGTTCAACGTTCATGTCGCTTTCAAATAATAAGCGGAACGCTTCGCCTTCGCTTTCGATGAAATCAAAGTAGGCATCAACGGTTGCGCGAACACGACCAGCATTTTCAGTATTTGAAGCAATGGCTCGTTGGATTTGAAAAACCAGAGAATCAATGTGCAAATCTAGGACTGCTAAATAAAGTTCAAGTTTGGAAGGAAAATGTTGGTAAAGAACTGGCTTACTTACTCCAGCACGATCTGCAATTTCATCCATTGCTGCGCTGTGATAGCCAGCGGCTGTAAATACCTCTAGAGCAGCTGCGAGTAATAATGCGCGACGTTCATCGCGGGGTAGGCGCGACTTGTTATCACGTGCATCTGTTGTGCTCATTGCGCCAATGTTAGAGGCAAAACAGCCAAATTACACCTCTATTTATTTCGCGAACTAGTTGCAATTAGCAACCTCGAGACTTGGTACGGCAGAATGGGGTAGTAACCAAGTTACCGATTGAGCAATAAAAAGGCGATATTCATGAAAGTTCCACCATTAGTCGAACCAGGTCGCGCGCTAACTGTCGATGAAGTTCGCCGGTATAGCCGCCACTTAATAATTCCAGATCTCGCAATGACGGGACAGGCTCGACTTATGAATGCCAAAGTGCTTTGTGTTGGAGCGGGCGGACTCGGATCGCCTGCACTCATGTATTTAGCAGCTGCCGGCGTTGGAACGATTGGAATTGCAGAGTTCGATACTGTCGATGAATCGAATTTACAACGACAAATCATTCACGGCCAATCCGATATTGGTAAGAGCAAAGCAAAAAGTGCCCAAGAAAAAATCGCCGAAATCAATCCAAATGTAAATGTAGTTCTGCATGAGACACGTCTTGATAACTCGAATGTAATGGAGATTTTCGCGCAGTACGACATCATTGTTGATGGAACTGATAATTTTGCTACTCGTTACTTGGTTAATGATGCTTGCGTGATTTTGAAGAAGCCATATGTTTGGGGTTCGATTTATCGTTTCGATGGGCAAGCCAGTGTGTTTTGGGCTGAATATGGCCCTTGCTATCGTTGTTTGTATCCAGAACCACCACCACCGGGAATGGTGCCAAGTTGTGCCGAAGGTGGCGTACTTGGAGTTCTCTGTGCATCGATTGGCTCAATTCAAACTACGGAAGCAATAAAAGTCATCACTGGCATTGGCGAACCCTTAATTGGTTCTTTGATGATTTATGACGGACTCGAGATGAGTTATCGCAAGATTAAAGTTCGCAAAGATCCAAACTGCCCAATCTGCTCCGACCATCCAACCCAGACTGCTTTATTACCTGATTACGAAGCATTTTGTGGAGTGCTTTCAGATGCAGCAGAGGTAGCCGTAAAAGATTCCACAATTTCAGTTAGCGAGTTAAAGAGCAAGATCGATAATCATCAGAGCTTCTACTTAATTGATGTTCGCGAACCTAGTGAATTTGAAATTGTCAGAATTCCGGGTTCAACTTTAATTCCTAAGCAAGGATTCTTAGACGGATCCGCACTAACTAACTTGCCACAAGATAAGCCGATTATTTTGCACTGTAAGTCAGGCGTTAGATCTGCTGAATGTTTGGCGATCCTTAAAGGTGCTGGCTTCGCAGATGCTACGCACGTAAGTGGTGGCGTCATTGCTTGGGCGAAGCAGATCGACACTTCGTTGCCGGTGTACTAATGAATAAATCACTTGCAGGTTACCGAGCATTGTTAGTTCACGCGCATCCTGATGACGAAACGATTAACAATGGTGCCACAATGGCAATGTATGCCGCCCTTGGCGCTCAAATTACTTTAGTTACTTGCACTCGTGGCGAAGAAGGCGAAGTTTTAGTTCCTGACTTAGCTCATTTAGCCGCGCAGGAAACCGATCAATTAGGCCAACACCGCGAGATCGAATTAGCTGATGCGATGAAAGCGCTAGGAATTTCGGATCATCGATTCTTAGGCGCAGAGAAAATAAAATTTCGTGACAGCGGAATGATGGGAACTGAACCAAATAATCGGACTGATTGTTTCTGGCAAGCAGATCTAGATTCGGCTGCTGCATTGTTAGTTGATGTTATTCACGAAGTAAAACCACACGTATTAATTACTTACGATGAAATAGGTGGGTACGGACACCCTGATCATATCCAAGCTCATCGTGTCGCAATGAGAGCGGCAGAGTTAGCAACCGATTGGCAGATTTCTAAGATTTACTGGAATGCCATGCCAAAGTCAGTTTTGGCTAACGGTATTGCGGCGATGAAAGAAGTTGGTTCAGATTTCTTTGGAGCTGAAAGTGTTGATGATTTGCCTTTCGCTAAGGCCGATGAACTGGTAACTGCAGTTGTAGATGCCAATAGTTACGTCGATGCGAAGATGGCGGCAATGAGAGCTCACGCAACTCAGATTGAGTTAGACGGACCTTTCTTCGCACTCTCGAATCATTTGGGTCTGCAAGTATGGGGAAATGAGTTTTATTCGCTAGTAAAAGGTGAGGCTCATGAACCGTTTAATAATGATGGTCGCGAAACTAATTTATTTGCTGGCATAAACCTATAAGTATGAAATATATTTTTGCGGCTATCGCTGGCGCGCTTCTCGGCGCGAGTGCAACTTTGCTACACATCCTGATCTTCCCGATCGGAATGTCAATAGGTTTATGTGCAACCGTCGTCGGTATCTGGGCGATCGGACGAATATGGCGGCAACGTAAATATAAAGTTATGGCTGCGATTATCTGGCTCTTCGTGGTGGTTCAAGGCGCGACGTTAGGCGTAGGTGGTGAGCTTTTAATTCAAGGCGATTTAGCTGGATCGTTACTTGTTTTACTCGGAACTTTGACTCTCGTGCTTGCAGTTTTCTTGCCGGTTTAACGAAGATCCCATTCCTGCCCGGCAGCAGTGTCGTTAATTATCAAGCCAGCGCTTTCTAATTCAATCCGCAAGCGATCGCTTTCGCTCCAGTTTTTTGCACTTCGAGCTACTTCGCGATCGGCTAGTAATCGCGCTAATTCTGCTGGCAGCTCTGGAACCACAATTTCCCTATTTAGATCAAGCCCGAGAACTTGATCGGCGTAACTGAATATTTCTGATTTTTCATAAGCCCCTAACGATTGGTCTTTTTCTACATTTCGCAATCGTTGTATTACGCGTGGTGTATCTAAATCGTTATTTAGCGCTTCAAGCAAGGCTTGATCGCTTTGGTAATTTACAGATTTACCGAACCCATTTCGCCGCCAACGTTTAAGTGTTGCATTAGCCGCTTCAATGGAATCCCAAGTCAAATCCATTTGCGAGCGATAGCGATTTTCTAACAGACATAGGCGTAAGGAGAGCGGATCGTAACCACGCGCTGCTATATCGCTAAGAAGAACCACATTTCCGCTGCTTTTAGCCATCTTGCGACCTTCGAAAAGTAGATGCTCACCGTGTACCCAGATATTTACAGTTTCCAAATTAGTTACCGAATTTGTTTGGGCACGTTCATTTTCATGATGCGGGAATCGCAAATCAATTCCGCCGATATGTAAATCAATTTTGTTCCCCAAGAATTCAAGCGACATAGCTGAGCATTCAATATGCCAACCAGGGAAACCACGACCCCATGGCGAATCCCAGACCATTTCAGTTCGTTCGCCAGCCGCTTTCCACAAAGCCCAATCAGCATGGAATCGCTTACCGCCCTCATCGGTGTACTCATATCGATGTCCTGGTTTTAAATCGCTCAGTCGATTGCCACTTATTGCGCCGTAACTTGGGAAACTGTTGGCAGCAAAATAAACCGAACCATCAGTGCCAACATAGGCATGCTCTAACTCAATCAATTTGGTGATCAAGTCGTGCATCAAAACAATTGACTCGCTCGCTCGTGGATATCGACGAGCTGGTTTTATATTTAAAAGTTCAAGATCTGTATGAAACTTCGCTTCATACTTGCGCGCAATCTCAAATGGATCAATATCCTCTAATTTTGCTTGAGCCAACATCTTGTCTTGTGGGTTTATATCTTCGGCCATGTGGCCGACATCGGTGATGTTTTGCACCAAATTGACCTGCTTGCCTTGGATTTCAATAGTTCGGCGGATCAAGTCAGAGAGCAAGAAAGTTCGTAGGTTTCCAACATGCGCGTCGCGATATACCGTTGGGCCACAGCAATAAACCGTCACTTCGTTACCACTTGAAGTTACTTCTTTAACAGCACGGCTTTGAGTGTCGTAAATTTTAAGCATTGCTATTTCAGCTCCAGATAGACATATTCGTGGTGGAATTTAAATCCCAAAGATTCATAGATTCCAATCGCAATCGAATTATTCGCCTCGACTTGCAGTACCGCCTTAGTTGCCCCAGCTTTTACACTTTCGATAATGGCAGCCGAAACTATCGCTTTTCCTAACCCTAAACCACGATATTTATTATCAACATAAACTCGAGTTAGTGATGACCAGTCAGTGGTTATTGCAGTGCGAACGGTTGCAACTATTTTCTTACCTTGGGAAATGCTCAAGTAAGTTGCCTTGCAACCAGCAATTATTTTTTCAAGTCCGGCAGTTGGGTTGACTGCAAGCCATTCTTGAGTTACGTGATCGCTTTCCTGAATCTCAAACCCTGTTGGTAAATTAACCGGCAAGTTATTTAGGTCGGCAACCATGGTGTTTCCACGAATTGTTTCAACGGCTCCAGCCGAAATTAATTGAGCTGCCAGTTCTTGCCAAACGGGAAGAGCAATTTGAAATATGGTTGGCAAATTCCGGGCCACATAAAACTCTCGTGCACTTGCTAATTTATTTATAAAGTCAGTATTGGTGCGAGATTCCAACGCCGATAAAAGTGGCAAAACTGAATTTGCGCGATTTGTTAGTCCGCTTGATGCTCGAAATAGCCAGCCATCAACCTCGAGGCTTTCAACTGCGGGCCAGGTTGCATTACAGATCTGATCGAGCTCCATTACTCGAAGCGTTAAAGGTGCTCCTGTACCAGCTGTTTTTGGTCGTTCGATAATTTCGCGCCAAGTAAATATTTGATTCGGGTCAAAACTTATGTCAGTACCATGGCGATTGACTACGGTATTTGCTGACTTCAAATGCCCGACGACATCTCGATAACCGCCGGCTGGATCATGAAGGCGAATTGAAAACCGTTGGCCGATTCGATCGACTGGCAATGGCTGGGTTCCCATGGCTTAACGATAATCGCCTCGCATGAAACTGCCTCTCGAATCAAAGCGAGTAGAACCACAGTTGGTAAAAGTGCCCTTACGGCGAGGTTGGCATTACAATTCCGTCAGAAGCTACCCAGATGGAGGATTCCTCGTGACTTATGTAATTGCCGAACCATGCGTTGATGTGAAAGATAAGTCATGCATAGAAGAGTGCCCGGTTGATTGCATTTACGAAGGTGGCCGAATGCTCTACATCCAACCCGATGAGTGCGTTGATTGCGGTGCCTGTGAGCCAGTTTGTCCAGTTGAAGCTATCTATTATGAAGATGATGTTCCTGGTCAGTGGCAAGAGTTTGGCAAAATTAATACTGAGTTCTTTATCGAAATTGGTTCACCTGGTGGCGCCAGCAAAGTTGGTCAGACAAATACTGACCATGCAACTGTGGTTGCCCTTCCAGCAAAGCCAGAATAGAAAAGTTCTAACCTGAAGCTGCCAGATTTCCCATGGGATGCATTAGCTCCCTACGGAGATTTAGCGCGGGCTCACCCAAACGGAATTATTGATCTTTCGCAAGGCACCCCCGTTGATCCAACGCCAGAGTTTATTCAAACAGTTCTGCGCGAAAGTTCTAATTCGCCAAGTTATCCAGTTACTGCGGGCACTCCTGATTTGCGCAACTCAATTACCAATTGGGCTACACAGAAATTAAAAGCCACTGGCGATTTTGATGTGCTACCGCTGATTGGTTCCAAAGAATTGGTTGCCTGGTTGCCGACTTTATTGCAATCTAAATCAGTTAACTTTCCTGAAATCGCATATCCGACATATCGCGTTGGAGCTATTTTGGCAGGTGCCACGGAAGCTGCAGTTGAAATCAACCCAGAACGCTGGCCGCAAGCCGACTTAACTTGGGTTAATTCGCCGGCAAATCCAACTGGTCGAGTTCACAGCGAAGCAGAATATTTAGCCGTGATTAATTGGGCTCGTAAGAACAATTCGATTTTAGTTTCAGATGAGTGCTATTTAGAATTTGGCGATTCAGCAACTCCAACTTCGATTTTGCAATATACCGATGGCGACAATCGAAATATTTTGGCAGTACATTCACTTTCCAAGCGATCCTCAATGGCGGGATATCGCGGAGCATTTCTAATTGGCGATAAAGATTTAGTCGCTCGAATTCGTGAAGTTCGAAAGCATGCCGGAATGATGGTTCCACTTCCAATTCAAAAAGCCATGACAGTTGCATTGAGCGATGAAGTACATGTTTCAGAACAACGAGCACGCTACAACGCTCGCCGCGCAAAATTAGCACCAGCTTTAATTGCAGCAGGATTTAAAATCGAACATTCACATGCTGGTCTTTATCTTTGGTGTACCCGAGATGAAAGTGATTGGAATTCGGTTGCGTGGCTGGCCGACTTGGGAATTCTGGCTACCCCCGGAAATTTCTATGGACCACTCGGAAATACACATATTCGCATTGCCATGACTGCAACTGATACCCAAATTAATGAAGCTGCAGCTCGAATAACTGCCGCCTTAGCGAGTTAATGATGGCAGTCGGAATTCTCCTAGTAGGCGGTCTTGGTACCCGACTTGCTCCGCTGACTAACAAGACACCAAAACCGATGTTGCCAATTGCAAATCTGCCAGTTACTGAACATCAGTTGCTAGTCGCTAAAGCAGCAGGCATTACAAAAGTAGTACTAGCAACTGCGTATTTAGCTGAAACTTTTACACCTTACTTTGGTGATGGCTCAAAGTGGGGGATTGAATTGAAGTACGCACTAGAAACCAAACCACTTGGAACTGGTGGTGCAATTCGGAACGCAGCCGAATTAGTTTTGGCTGAGATTTCGGCAAATGAACCTATTGTGGTTTTTAATGGCGATGTCTTAAGTCGGCATGATTTAACGGCGCAAATTAACTTGCATTTAGAAAAATCTGCAGCTGCAACTCTTCACTTGGTTTCAGTTGAAGACGCTCGACCTTACGGTTGTGTCCCATACGATGAATCTGGACGCGTCACGGAATTCCTAGAAAAAATGGATCACCCAATTACCAACGCAATTAATGCCGGATGCTATGTATTTAATCCAAGTGTTATAAAAGAAATAGACCTCGGTAAAGTTGTGAGCGTTGAACGAGAAATTTTTCCGCAGCTACTTAAAGAAAATGCTTTGCTACAAGCCTACGTTGATAATTCGTATTGGCTTGATATGGGTACACCAAAAGCATTACTAAAAGGTTCGCGAGATTATGTAGGCGATCGTGATTTCTTAGTTGGCGAAAATTCACAAATAGCAACGAGCGCTAAAATTTCAGGTGCAACTGCAATTGGAAATAATGTAACTATTGGCGAAAATGTAGAAATAAAATCATCAATAATTAGAGATGGCGTAAATATTTCTGCGGGATCTGAGTTAGAGAATGTTTTTGTTGAAGCCGGAACCAATCTTTCAGCGAACACACGAGCGAGTTCGGTTTATTTGGCTAATGGCGAATCAATCGAGCTGAACCTCTAAAACCCTCAACTTATAGTTGAGTTTTTACGCTTAATTCATAACCTATTTACGCTTTTAAGGCTTTATTGGGCTTGACTTAATGGTCTTACACGCGTGTAATTCACCTAAGAGAAGGCCACATGCCGTCAGGGCGGGGCCACTATTTATGTGGAGAGTTATTAATGCCGATTCGTCCAGCACAAAACCCTTCCTCCTCAGGTCCAGTAATTCAGCTTGCTAGCGGCGAAAGCGTTGAGCTTTCGTGGCAAGAGCGCGCACTTTGCGCTCAAACAGATCCCGAAGCATTTTTCCCAGAAAAAGGCGGCTCTACTCGCGAAGCGAAGCGGGTATGCCTTTCTTGCGATGTTCGTGCTGAATGTCTTGAATACGCTCTCGCACATGATGAGCGTTTCGGAATTTGGGGCGGACTCTCTGAGCGAGAGCGTCGTCGACTAAAGCGTCGCCCTGCTTAATCGATTCATTTCGATTAATTAGGAAACTCAAAAGAAACGCCAACTTTGAATTATGGCGACTTCAAAAATAACTGATTCATCACATGTTACTGCGGTAATTGTTGCGCATGATGGTGCAACTTGGTTACCCGAAGTTGTTGCGGCGTTGTCTTCGCAAACTCGCAAGTTAGACCAAATTGTTGCCGTCGATACTGGATCAAAAGATAAATCTGCCGCACTTTTGAAAGCAGCTAAAATTCCGGTTTTATCAATGCCTCGCGATACCGGTTTTGGCGATGCGGTTTATCGGGCAGTTGAAAAATTTCCTAAATCTAACAACGATCGCAATGAATGGATTTGGGTTATTCATGATGATTGCGCACCAAAGACCGATGCGCTTGAGAAGTTATTAGCTGAGTTAAATGACCGGCCGACTGTTGCTATGGCTGGACCAAAATTACTTGGCTGGCATGATCGTTCACATTTACTTGAAGTAGGTGTGAGCATTACTAATAACGGTACCCGTTGGACTGGATTAGAGCCTCATGAATATGATCAAGGTCAACATGATGGTGTGCGAGATGTGCTTTCTGTAAGTACCGCAGGTGCACTTATTCGCCGGGATGTATTTGAAGAACTTGGCGGCTATGACCCCCAACTCGCACTCTTTCGCGATGATGTTGATTTTGGTTGGCGAATTCGAATGGCCGGTCACTCAATTATTGTGGTTACAGATGCAGTTGCATTTCACGCACAAGCCGCCGCATCTGAGCGTCGGTCAGTCGACGTAGAGGGAGCATTCCTGCAGCGACCGTTGCTATTGGATCGTCGAAACTCGGCTTATGTAATACTGGCTAACTCTTCATTTTGGATGCTTCCGTGGCTCGTTGTTCAATTAATTACTAGCGCCGCCATTCGTTCAATTGGGTATTTAATTGCGAAATTACCCGGATATGCCAGTGATGAAATTCTGGCCGTAGCAGCGCTAATTTTCCGCCCAGCTGTTTTGCGAGCAGCTCGCAAAGAACGTCGTATAAACAAGTTGTTGCCACCACAGGTAATTGCTGAATTTATTCCACCACGTTTAACACAGTACCGAAATGGAATTGACAATTTTATCGAGTCAATTCGAAATAGAATTTTCGCAAAATTACCGACTGATAACGACATCGATGAAGAATTCAATGAAGACGCAGACTTGCTAACGCCCACAAAGCTAGTGAACTGGGGGAGTATTTTTAAGCGCCCTCAGATTATTTTGGGATTTGCGCTTTTTGTATTTATCTTACTTACTTCAAGATCTCGATTTGGTTCGTTAATCGGTGGGGCATTGGCCACAACGCCACATGGAACCAGTGACCTTTGGCGCAGTTACCTCGAATCGTGGCATCAAGTTGGGATGGGTAGCGCGTCTCCTACACCGCCCTGGGTTGCCGTGGTTTCAATTGCTTCAATTTTCTTTTTTGGAAAACCTGCGGCATTAATTTCAACTTTTATTTTAGTCGCACCAGCCTTGATGGCTATTTCTGCTTATAAGTTCCTAAAGCTGGTTACTTCAAATGCCTGGCTTAGAGTCTCCGCGGGAATGCTTTATGCAATCAGTCCAGTAGCGATTGCTAGTGTTAATTCTGGCCGACTAGGCACGTTAGTGTTTTTAATCCTTCTGCCCCTGATTGCTCGCAGTATTCCAAGTCTGGAAAATTTCGAACAGGTAAGTTGGCGAAGAATATTTTCAGTCGCCATCCTAATTTCTATCGCAACTTCCTTTACTTTAATGGCATGGCTTGTCTTGTTGGTAGTTACGGCCTACGGAATATTTCTTGATTTCGGCAAATTTAATACTAATTTAGAAAAAGAAGTTTTCGATGAGAAAATTAAACGGCGTATTGCACTATTAATTACTCCATTGATCGCAACTGCGCCTTGGTCATTATTGGCAATTTTAAATCCACTGCGCCTTCTTTATGAGCCTGGTATTGCCTTAGATGGCGGCGGTCCTAATCTTGCATTTTTGGGTAATCCTGGCGGACTGGGTTCATTGCCGTGGTGGACTATCAGTCCGCTAACTATCGTTTTAATTGTTGCTTATTTTGCAAACACAAAAGTTCGTAAAATTGCGGAATTAGGTTTGGCCTTTTTGCTCTTAGCGGTACTTGTGAGTGCTTTATCAATTTCCGGAAATGGCACCAGCTCGCCCGTGCGAATTTGGGCTGGCGTATTTATTGGGACCGCAACTCTGGTAGCTGTAACAGTTGGAACCGTAATTTTAAACGATTTGCGAGAATATTTAATCTCGACAAATGTAAATTATCGCCATATTTTGTCGGCCGCATTATTGCTTATCACCTTCGCGTACTCGGCCACGGCCATTACTTGGAATGTTTCGCAAGCGTCAAGATCTCCAGTGCACACGAAAAACGTAAATATTTTGCCGGAGTACCTTGGCGTGCAAGCAGATGTAAAAACTTTAGTTTTGCGCCAAATATCGGGCCGCAATGTTAACTCTCTAGCTTTTTATATCTCCCGTGGTTCAGACATCGCACTTGGCGAGCCAGATGTAGCACCTTCTCAAGACCCAGCCATTGCGAAAGCGGTAATTGAACTTTCCGACGGAAGTGGGCTTACTTCTAGTAAAACTTTTGCAAACTTCGGAATGAAGTATCTTTTCGCAAAGAATCCGATTGATAAAGAAGTAATCAGCACAATAGATTCTCTGGGGGGCTTCATCCGGACATCGGCAACTGCAGATGGAATTGTTTGGAAAATCGGTGACCCAACCGGTCGCCTAATCTTTACTGATCTAACTGGTAAAGTTACTCTGCTCGAAAGTGGTGATATCGGGGTAACAACTTCGGTATCTGGACCAGGCTTAATTACGCTGACTGAGAACTATGACCTTGGTTGGCAGATTTTGCAGAGTGGCCGCAAATTAGTGCGCACCGAAAATGACTCGGGACTTCCGCAATTTAAAGTAGTTCAAGCTGGAGAAATCACTTTGATTCACGACGGCACCGTTCGCCGTGGAGTGCTTAGCCTTCAACTAATCGCATGGACAATATTGCTTATTTTGGCGCTTCCTTCCGGTCGCAGAAAGCGTGAAATCTCTGAAATGGAGCTTTCATGAAACTAAGGCGAGGGGCGATTTTGGCTGGACTGATAGCTGCAATTTTGTTGGCGACAAATTTATTCGATGTAACTTCGAGTGCTCGCCAGTTTTCGAACTCTTATCCCGCAGTTGTCTGCCCACCAAATCCAGCTGGAATAACTACGACGTCTTCACTTGCATCAAAACAAACACTTTATTATCGGGTCGGAAATAAAAGTACTAAATCAGTTAAGATCTCGAGTTTGCGTTACTCAAATGTGAGTGATGCGATTTTGCTGCAAACTGAAGGTGTGACTCCAGTTAGTTTCCAAAGTCGTACTGGTGTATGGGCAGGTGCGGTTTTATGTACTGCGCCGTCAACATCGCAATGGTTCGTGGGTGGAAATTCAGATGTAAGCAGTAAAGGTGAAATTGATTTAGTAAATAGCGGGCTAAGTGCCTCGATTGTTGATGTGTCAACTTGGAGTGAAACTGGCAAAAAAGCCACGAAGACACTCACTTTAAAAGCTAACTCAAGCTCTGCGCTTAAATTAGATTCCTTGGCACCTGGCGAGTCAAAAATTGTGGTTAATGTCGTAGCCAGATCTGGGCGAGTAAATAGTTATTTAATTGATGAGCGAGCAAAAGGTTTACAGAAATTGGGCGGCGATTCAGTGAATTTTATAGCTGAGCCAACTAAGAGAATCGTAATTGCCGGGATTCCACAACAATTAGGTAAGGATAAAAAAGCTCCTAGTCATTCTTTGCGCCTATTTGCACCAGGAATTGCCGATGTTAACTTCACGCTCGAACTAATTTCCAATGATGGTCGTTTTATCCCCTCTGGATTCAATGAACGAAAATTGCCAGGTGGCAAAGTCGTCGAATTTAATTTGGCTCCAGAGGTTTCAAGCGGTGCATTCGCAATCAAGTTAACTTCAGATCGGCCAATGGTTGCTGCCGTTAGATCAAACGCGATCTCAAATGGCCATAGCGACTTCGTTTGGAGTACACCATCGCCTTCATTGACCCCAATGCGCATTGCATTGGGTGGTATCTCGCCTAACCTGATTTTTACTGGCGACACCATCGCAGTTGAACTAAGAATTGATTATGCGGCAGGTAAGAGTAAATCGAAGAAAATTACCGGTTCAGATTTAGTTAGCTGGAAAGTTCCAGAAAATGTGATTGCCTTAACCGTTATGAATGCCGGAATTGAAAATTATGCCGGTGCACTCGTCGGCACCAAAAGTGGCTATGCATTCTTCCCAATCGCTTCAGGGTCTGAGTTAATTAAGGCCGCTATCCCTTCTTCGAACATCCGCGTTCTAAATCCGTAAAATCCCCAGTTTTTGGCGACCAGCCCACTAATCTGAGGTACATGAGTTCGTTAAAAGTAGGCCGCGGATGTTCTCGCGCTAGTTGTCGCCGTACCGCGACGATGACTTTGACCTACATCTACGCCGAATCGACTGCCGTAGTAGGTCCACTGGCAACTTACTCAGAACCGCATGCATATGACCTTTGCGAGATTCATGCTGAGCGCTTAACTGTTCCAAACGGTTGGGAAGTAATCCGCGCTCAAATTTCTGATCAAGCTGGGGGTCCATCTGATGATGATTTGATGGCAATTGCTGACGCGGTACGTGAAGCAGCGTCAGCTCCAATTTCTGAAAAAAATTCAACTGCCGAAACTTTTGCAGCAAGTACAGAACATATTGGAAGACGCGGACACCTTCGAGCTGTACCAAACAAGTAAGTCGGTTTTTCAATGGCTGAAAACATTCCAGATATTTTTAAAGCTTATGATATTCGCGGTTTAGTTGATGGCGAACTTTCACCAGATTTTGCTTTTGCAGTTGGCTTAGCTTTTGCCAGGTTTCTGGAACTAGAACGCGAACCAAGCACCGTAATAATCGGCGAAGATATGCGCCCTTCCTCACCAGAATTAGCTGATGCATTTTCAGCTGGCGTAACCAGCAACGGAACAAACGTAATTCGAATTGGTTTAGCATCGACCGACATGCTCTATTTTGCCGCAGGTTCAAAAAATCTTCCAGGTGCAATGTTCACGGCTAGCCATAACCCCGCTGCTTATAACGGAATAAAGTTATGTCTAAGTGGAGCCAGGCCAATCGGCAAAGAAACCGGTTTATTAACCATTGAAAAATTCGTGCGCGAGGGATTGCCAGTTTCAATGCGCGCACCAGGTCATGAAGCTGCTGAAGATTTACTTTTAGCCTACGCAGATCACCTGCATAATTTGGTTTCATTCAATGGTAACCGTGCCTTAAAGATAGTGATTGACGCTGGAAATGGAATGGCCGGGTTCACTGCACCAGCGATATTTGATCGCCTCGGAGCCGAAATCACACCTCTCTTCTTTGAGCTCGATGGTAATTTTCCTAATCACGAAGCGAATCCGATTGATCCTAAGAACCTAAAAGATTTACAGGCAGCGGTACTGCAACATAAAGCAGATATCGGATTAGCTTTTGATGGCGATGCAGATCGATGTTTCTTGGTAGATGAAAAAGGTCAAACGGTTGATCCTTCGTTGCTTACATCTTTAATTGCAAGTCGCGAGTTAGTAAAACATCCAGGGGCCACGATAATTCATAGTTTGATTTCATCGCGCACAGTTGTTGAAGTAATTAATGAACTTGGCGGAGTTCCGGTCAGATCTCGAGTTGGCCATTCCTACATAAAAGCTTTGATGGCTGAAACTGGCGCAATTTTTGGTGGCGAACATTCTGGTCATTTCTACTTCAAAGATTTTTGGCGTGCAGACTCTGGTGCCTTGGCCGCACTACACGCATTAGCGGCACTGGGAGAAACTGATTTAACGCTTTCGCAATTGCTGACCCCATTCCAGAGGTATGTAGCAAGTGGTGAAGTAAATTCTAAAGTTGCCGATTCAAAAGCGGTTATCAATTCGTTAAGAGATAAATTTATAAGTCAAGCTGGTTTTGAAATAGATGAACTTGACGGTCTCACGGTTTCGGCACCAACTTGGTGGTTCAATGTAAGAGCATCAAATACCGAGCCACTACTTCGCTTGAATGTTGAGTCTGATACCGCCGCAAATATGGCAGCCCATCGTGATGAACTGCTCGCGTTGATTAACGCTTGATAAACCTTCATTATTGCGTCTAAGTAGAACTCTTAAGGCCATTGCCGATACGCTTGGGTTCTGGCGGGGCCCTGCCTAATTGGCCGTTTATCTATCTATTTAGGAGTTTTACCGTGAACGCACCTGTAACAAAAACCGCACCACGTAACGACATCGCTGATGCTTCTCTAGCCGAGCAAGGCCGCAAGCGAATTGAATGGGCAGAACGCAACATGCCAGTTTTAGCTCAAATCAGAGAGCGTTTTGAAAAGTCACAACCATTTGCTGGCGTTCGAATTGCAGCATGTATGCACGTTACAACCGAGACCGCGAATTTAATGCGCGTACTTAAAGCTGGAGGTGCCGATATTGCGCTGTGTGCGTCAAACCCACTTTCAACTCAGGATGACACTGCGGCTGCACTAGTGCATGAATACGGAATTAGCGTTTTCGCAAAGAATGCAGTTGACCGTGATGGTTATTACTCTCACTTGAACATGGCACTTGATATCGAGCCTCATCAAGTTTTCGATGATGGTTGCGATTTAGTAAATGTTCTACACACAACACGTCAAGAATTGATTTCTAACATCACTGGTGGCTGCGAAGAAACCACAACTGGTGTAATTCGCTTAACTCAAATGGCGAAAGACGGCGCACTTAAGTTTCCGATGATCGCAGTTAACGACACCGATACAAAGCACATGTTCGATAACCGTTACGGAACCGGTCAATCAACTTTAGATGCCGTATTCCGCGCAACAAACTATTTACTAGCAGGTCGTGTAGTGGTAGTTGCTGGCTTCGGATATTGCGGAAAAGGTGTTGCTGAGCGCGCGAAAGGC
>Ga0114964_10001005_pt1 | contig 20867 bp, 20 predicted proteins | sample C_131016_MF_Meta_FD_92638 | JGI IMG/M metagenome (GOLD analysis project Ga0114964, IMG submission 92638) | Freshwater microbial communities from Lake Croche, Canada to study carbon cycling - C_131016_MF_MetaG | ecosystem: Environmental > Aquatic > Freshwater > Lake | place: Lake Croche, Canada...
GGCCGAGCAGGATAACAAGTAACTGATAATCGGCGCTGGTAGGAACTGCCCTCCTTTGCGCACCCGGTGGCAATACCCCTGATCCAGCGACTAAGACACAAGGGATGCGCGGGCACAAACCAGTAACCTTCGGTAGGTTATTGTTAGTTAATACCGCCTGGCGGCATCAAAGTACTGGAGGACCAGCATGACCTACGTAATCACACTTCCATGTGTCGATGTGAAAGATAAAGCCTGCATCGAGGAATGTCCGGTTGATTGCATTTACGAAGGCGATCGCATGATGTACATCCAGCCTGATGAGTGCGTGGACTGCGGAGCTTGCGAACCAGTATGTCCGACTGAAGCCATCTACTACGAAGACGATGTGCCCGCTGACATGGATAAGTTCAAGGGACTTAATGCCGACTTCTTTAACATCTTGGGCTCACCAGGTGGCGCTGCGAAGACCGGTAAGTCAAGTAATGACCCCGAGTTTGTTGTTGCCCTGCCAGCACAGGAGTAATCCCTCTGTTCACGCCACTTGCGCACGGACTTCCTGATTTCCCGTGGGATCGAATCGCTGATGCTGCCAAAGTTGCTAGGTCTCATCCTGATGGAATTATTGACCTATCAATCGGCACACCCGTAGATGCGACTCCTGAGGTAATTACCAACGCGCTTAAACAAGCTGCTAATGCACCCGGCTACCCAACTGCGGCTGGGACTGTTGAATTGCGCCAAGCATGGGCCGACTGGGCGGCTCGAGCGTTGGGTGTCACCACTGAACTCGATGAGATTTCGCCGACTATTGGCTCGAAAGAAATAGTGGCTTGGCTGCCAACAATTCTTGGCCTCAACGATGCGCACGTAGTCGCTATTCCAGAATTGGCTTACCCAACCTATGCAGTCGGTGCACAAATGGTTAAGGCGCGAGTAGTCACGTATGTGACCGCTGATGAAATTCCAGATAATGCAACACTGATCTGGGTAAATAGTCCAAGTAACCCAACCGGTCAGGTACAAACTGTTTCACAGCTGCAAGACATTGTGGCCAGAGCCAGAGCAATCGGCGCCGTCGTGGTCAGTGATGAATGTTATATCGAATTGGGCTGGGAGGTAACGCCAGTTTCAATTTTGCATCCTGATGTGATTGGTGAAAGCAACCAATCCGTATTGGCTGTGCACTCGCTATCTAAGCGGTCCAACTTAGCGGGATATCGCTCTGGCGCGGTATTGGGTGATCGCCAGGTAATTGCTGACATCATCACACTGCGTAAGCATGCGGGTATGTTGTTGGCCAGTCCAATTCAAGCGGCAACTATGGCAGCGCTGACCGATGCCGATCATGTGGCTAGCCAGCGTGATGTCTATCACAATCGCCGGGTAGTGCTCAGAGCAGCTTTGACCCAGGCTGGATTTGAAATCGATCATTCGCAAGCCGGACTGTATCTCTGGGTCACCCGAGGAATTGGGTGCTTTGAAACAGTCTCGATGCTTGCAGATGTTGGCATTTTGTGCGCCCCAGGTGATTTTTATGGCCAAGCTGGTCAGAAGCATGTCCGGCTGGCACTGACCGCAACTGACGAGCGAGTCAACCAGGTGGCCAGCAGATTAGCGCAATTGCCCGCCTGACCTGCCATTAGTAGGACCTAGGCACTCCCTAGTAAGTTTGGGGTATGCCTGATGCAATTTTGAACTTCGGTGATTCGCAAATTGACCTTCCTGAGGTTAAGTCAACTGTTGGCTCACACGGATTAAATGTAAACAACCTGCTCAAAGAAACCGGCGACGTTGCGCTGGATTATGGTTTCATGAACACCGCATCTTGCGCGTCAAGTATCACTTACATTGACGGCGATGCTGGCATCTTGCGCTACCGCGGTTACCCAATCGAACAGCTCGCCGAGAACAGCACATTTCTGGAGACTTCCTACCTGCTCATCTATGGCGAGCTACCAACACCGGCGCAACTAGCAGAGTTTGAAAGTCAGATTAGTCGACACACAATGGTGCATGAGGATCTGCGAAAGTTCTTCGGTGGGTTTCCAAGCGATGCTCACCCGATGCCGGTTCTCTCAAGTGCGGTTAGTGCGCTATCTACTTTCTATCAGGATTCACTTAATCCATTCGATCCACGTCAGGTTGAGATTTCAACGATTCGCTTGATGGCCAAGATGCCAACTCTTGCGGCGTATGCGCACAAGAAGACTGTGGGCCAGCCATTCGTATACCCAGATAACAAATTAGGTTATGTGGAGAATCTGATGAAGATGACCTTTGGTGTGCCAGCTGAAGAGTACATCGTGGATGAGTCGGTGGCCAAGGCGCTAAATATGCTTTTCATTCTGCATGCTGACCATGAGCAGAATTGCTCGACCTCTACAGTTCGTATGGTCGGCTCATCACATGCAAACCTCTTCGCTTCGGTTTCCGCTGGCATCAATGCACTATTTGGTCCACTCCATGGTGGCGCCAATCAGGCAGTCTTAGAAATGCTCCAGGAAATCAAGGATTCTGGTCAATCGGTTCAGGCGCACATTAATAAAGTTAAGAACAAAGAAGATGGCGTTCGGTTAATGGGATTCGGCCATCGTGTTTATAAGAATTACGATCCGCGTGCGGCCATCGTTAAGCGACATGCTCATGATATTTTGACTCGACTTGGCGTCAGCGATCCGTTGTTCGACATCGCGCGCGAGCTTGAAGAGGCAGCCTTAGCTGACGACTTCTTCTTAAGTCGCGGACTTTACCCAAATGTTGATTTTTACACTGGATTGATTTATCGGGCTGTTGGTTTCCCAACACCAATGTTTACTGTGTTATTTGCCCTGGGACGCTTGCCCGGTTGGATTGCACAGTGGCATGAAATGATCAATGATCCAGCCACCAAAATCGGTCGCCCGCGTCAGGTCTATGTTGGCTACGATGCGCGTGACTACCAGGACATCGCCGCTCGTTAGTTTGCGTGTAGGGCGGCGTTCAAGCCACCCCATGATCCCTCGCGAGCTACTGCTTCAAGTGCGCCAGTGATTGAATTTCGTCGGTATAACAGACCGCTTGCTCCGGAAAGTTCGCGACCTTTAACTACTTGACCATCAGGCAGCGTGATTTTTGATCCGCCAGTTATGTAGCAGCCAGACTCGATCAGGCAGTTATCGCCAAGTGAGATGCCAACACCTGCGTTAGCGCCAACTAGGCAGTTCTCACCGATAGTAATCATCTCTTTGCCGCCACCGGAGAGCGTGCCCATGATGCTGGCTCCACCACCGATATCAGAGCCATCGCCGACTACCACACCAGCGGAGATTCGCCCTTCAACCATGCTCACGCCAAGCGTGCCAGCATTGAAATTAACAAACCCCTCATGCATTACGGTGGTGCCGTGCGCTAAGTGTGCCCCGAGGCGAACTCGGTCGCCATCGGCGATGCGCACGCCGGACGGGACCACATAATCGATCATTCTCGGGAATTTATCTACGCCATAAACGGTGACATGCAGTCCCTTAGTTCGGGCATGCAGTTGGGTAGCGCTGAGGTGCTCAACTGCAACTGGCCCAAGTGAAGTCCAGGCAACATTAGTCAACAGACCAAAAATTCCATCAAGGTTGATGGTGCGCGGTGCTTTAAGTCGGTGTGAGAGCAGATGAAGGCGAAGGTAGGCATCGGCGGCATCGACTGGCGCACTGGAAAGATCGGAAATAACAGTGCTGACTACCTGGGTGCGCACGCCGCGAATATCGTCGGTATCGATTGCCCGCTCAAGGCCAGAAACCGACACTGGCTCCTTCGACAGCACAGGTTGTGGATACCAAACGTCTAGCAAAGTGTCTTCAGAATAGGTGGCAACACCAATCGCAGATGCGCTTTCTTGCAGTGACATGAGACTCCTAAAAGTGCCGGCTATTCGCCAATAAATCCTCTACACCACTACGGTAGTCGTGTGGAGTCATTGTTGTTGAACCTGCAGGCCGATGTCGCAGAACTAACTGAACAGCTGGTGAATGTAGCCAGTGTCTCAGGTAACGAACAAGTGCTCGCCGATGCTGTGCAACGCTCGCTTGAGTTAAGCCCATGGCTTGAGGTAACTAGAATTTCAAACACCGTAATCGCCAGAACTAATCTCGGCCGCGACCAGCGGGTAATTTTGGCTGGACATCTTGACACCGTGCCGCCCGCAAATAATCAGTCCGCTGTTCGGGTACCGGCCGGCGTTGCTTTACCCACAGGGGCTGCTGCAAAAGGCGAGGCAATCTTCGGACTAGGTAGCTGTGATATGAAAGCCGGTGTCGCCGTGGCCTTGCATGCTGCTGCGACGATCAAAGAGCCAGTGGTAGATGTTACCTATGTTTTTTATGAGTGCGAAGAAGTCGAAGGTGCTCGAAATGGCCTCACACTCGTTTCGAATGCGCAGCCCGAGTTGCTTCAGGCGAATGTAGCTGTTCTGCTAGAGCCATCGAATGCGGCTATCGAAGCGGGCTGCCAAGGCACGCTGCGCGCCCGAGTCACGGCGCACGGCGTGCGAGCACACAGCGCTAGATCTTGGCGCGGCAGTAATGCAATTCACTCTCTGACTGGCGCATTAACTACTCTGAATAATTACTCCGCTGATGTAGTCCTCGTTGATGGACTTGAATATCGCGAGGGCTTAAATGCCGTCGCGGTATCCGGTGGCATTGCGGGCAATGTGATCCCAGACGAAGCTTCCTTGGTCGTCAATTACCGCTATGCACCTAGTGTTTCTGCGCAACAGGCACAGCAGCGAATTACCGATTTATTTGCTGATTACGCTGTGGAGATTCTGGATAATGAGCAAGGTGCATTGCCCGGACTCACTAATCCTGCTTTAGCTAAATTGATTGAATTGGTTGATGGAAAAATTGCGGCGAAATTTGGTTGGACCGACGTCGCCCGCTTTGCCAAGTTAGGGATTCCAGCAGTGAACCTTGGGCCAGGTGACCCACAGTTAGCTCATAGCGCCGACGAACACGTTTTAGTTGCTGATATCGAACATACCTCAGCGCTCATCACCGAGTGGCTGACCAAATAGCCAACCGAATTTTCTCTTTTAGCACTACCGTGGATGTATGAACCTTCGTCATCCGCATAACGAATCGCAGCGCCAAGGTCCGGTCATTCGCCGTGGACATGCCAAGCGTCGGGGCACCACAGATCAGCGACTCTTAGACAGTCATGGCCCATCCGAATGGGTACATCAAGACCCATGGCGAGTAATGCGAATACAGTCTGAGTTTGTTAATGGATTCGGCGCACTTGCGGATTTAGGTCCCGCGTTTAGTATTTTTGGCAGCGCTCGCACTCCAGTTGACCACCCCGAGTATTTGCAGGCACAGGAGCTTGCGCACAAACTTTCAAATCTTGGTTACAGTGTCATCACTGGTGGCGGGCCGGGCATCATGGAAGCGGCCAATAAGGGCTGCTTGGCTGGTCCAGGCATCTCAGTCGGATTAGGTATTGAATTGCCGTTTGAGCAAGGGATGAATGAATACATCGAGCTTGGTATCGATTTCCGCTACTTCTTTGCGCGCAAAACTATGTTCATTAAGTACGCGCAGGGCTTTGTGGTATTTCCTGGTGGCTACGGCACCTTTGATGAGCTGTTTGAAGCCTTGACTTTAGTTCAGACTAAGAAGGTAACTTCCTTCCCAATCGTATTAATGGGAACGAAGTATTGGGGCGCGATGGTCGATTGGCTCAGGTCCACTGTTGCCGCCGATAATAAAATTTCGCCCGACGATGTGGACATGCTGCACATCACAGACGATGTGGATGAAGCAATTGAAATTTTGCTCGCCTATGAGACAACGCGTAAGTCACTCGTTGATGAACGCGGCGTGATGCGCGGTGGCAGCGAAAGCGATACCCCAGGTACCGTATAGGTATGGCTCACCTCGAACTCACAGTAGATATCCAAGCACCAGCGGAGCAAGTCTGGAACGGGGTAACCAACTGGAGCGCGCAAGGCAAATGGATGATGGCCACCAAAGTTGAATCACTCGATGGCCAGGGCCACCAGGTCGGTGCCCGAATCAGCGCCTTCACTGGCGTCGGTCGCCTAGGCATTTTGGACACTATGACGATCACCGCTTGGAATCCGCCCGCGTCGTGCTCGGTGTTGCACACCGGCAAAATTGTGCGCGGAACTGGTGATTTTTCAGTTGTGCCAATTCACAGCCAGGCTGCCAAGTTTATTTGGGCCGAAGATTTAGAGATTCCCCTTGGAATCATTGGTAAAATCGGGTTTGCGCTGGTTAAACCATTTTTCTTACTTGGAATCAAGCGATCATTGGGAAAATTCGCCCATTTAGTCGAAATCGGCCAAATTTAGGGATTTCTTTACAGCCCGATTCTTTGGGATAATGGAACTTCTGCATAACCTGCATTTATTGAAAGAGGTTCTCTAATGGCCGCAATGAAGCCACGCACCGGCGACGGCCCAATGGAATGCCCAAAAGAAGGTCGCAGTTATGTTTTGCGTGTGCCCCTTGAAGGTGGCGGCCGGTTAGTCGTTGAACTAAATGCACAAGAAGTAAAAGATTTAAGTGTTGTTTTGGCCGACACTGTAACTGGTATGCCCAAAGCTCCAGCTAAGAAAAAGTAAAATTTAGCGGCGCACTGCCACTAGCAAGCCATCGCCCATCGGGATTAATGAACCAATAAGTTCATCATGTTTAGCCAGCGCATTAACGCAATTGCGAACCGCAACAGTATCCGCATCTCGTTGTGCTGGGTCTGCTACACGATCTGACCAAAGTGCGCGATCAACAATGAGCAATCCGCCTTGGCGAAGTAGATTCATTGCACTATCAATGTTTGACTCTAGATCTAGTGGGCGACCAGAAATTAAAACGATGTCATAGGCGTACTCAGTTAACCGGTCTAGTACTTCACTGGCTCGACCATTGATCAGTCGAACGCGTTTTTGTGCGATTCCTGACTCAGCAAGTGCATCTTTAGCAATTAGTTGATGCTCAGCTTCGCTATCCACGCTTGTTAGTACACCGTAAGGATTCATACCTTCAAGTAGCCATAAGGCCGAGATACCAGCACCCGTGCCAATTTCCACCACGTTTCGGGCATCAATTGCTGCCGCCAATAGACGCAGGACGCTGCCAGCACCAGGGCTAACTGCTGCACAACCGATCTCCGCTGCCCGTACTCGCGCCTGAGTGCGGGCGCTATCTTCTGGTGCCCAAGCTTCAGCAAAGTCCCATGAGGCTTTATGAAGGGCGAGTATGCGGGGGTCAGTTGGGGCCATGTAAGTAAGCGTACGACCCATGTTTGGATTCTGTGAAGATTGACCCGCTACCAATCAATCTCGTGTTGACTTAGGGAAGAATGGGAGGCAGTAGCAGTCAATGCTCCTGGCTTTAATTAAATGAGGAAGAAACAAAATGAGTGAGAATCAGAATGAGTCATCAGTCACGCCCGATGCGCCGGCCCCACTGAGCCATACTGCGGTAATCCCAACTCCCGAGGTTAAAACCCCTGCGCCGGTCTGGATTTACCAAGCTCCAAAGCCACAAGAGCCACCAACGAAATCCCGACCAGTAATAGCAGCTGTTGTGGCTGGTTTGATCGCTGGCCTAGTCGGCGGGGTATGTGCCTACCAAGTTGATTCAAGTTTCAATTCCGGCAGTTCAATCTCATTAGGTTCAGTGCACGGTGATACCTCGCCCCGACCAGATGGATCCATCGCAAGTATCGCTAAAGGGGTACTTCCTGTCGTTGTCTCAATTGATATAAGTTCTGCAACTACGCAAGGAACTGGCTCAGGCATAATCATCAGTAGTAACAGCGCATCGTCCTATGTTTTGACCAATAATCACGTTGCAGTTGGCGCGGGGCTAAATTCTGACATCAATGTGCACTTCCAAGACCAAACTTCAGCCAGCGCCATTATTGTTGGCCGCGACCCGTCTTACGATTTGGCTGTGCTGAAAGTTAAGCGCGGAAACCTACCAATCGCCACACTTGGTAACTCAGATGATGTGGTTGTCGGTGATAGTGCAATTGCAATTGGCTCTCCACTGGGCCTGAGTGGAACTGTCACTAGCGGCATCATTTCGGCGCTAAACCGACCCGTTACGGCTGGGTCAAGTAGTGAGTCATCGTTCATCAATGCGATCCAGACTGATGCAGCAATCAATCCTGGCAACTCCGGTGGGCCGTTAGTTAACGCTCGAGGTCAAGTGATCGGAATCAACTCAGCGATTGCCACACTAGGCAACAATTCTCTGAGCACTGAATCCGGCAATATCGGCCTGGGCTTTGCCATTCCAATCAATGAGGCCCGTCGAGTTGCCACTGAATTAATGAAGACTGGTTCGTCTACCCACCCAATCGTTGGTGTCACTCTTGACATGACATACACCGGCACAGGAGCAAAGGTCGGCTCGGTAACCGCAGGTGGCCCGGCAGCTAAAACTGGAATAAAGTCTGGCGATGTAATCACAGCCATTGATGGCCAGCAGGTCAATAATGGCACGGAACTGATCGTCAAGATTCGAGCGCATAACACAGGGGATAAGGTTGTGTTGTCTCGTCTGAACGCCGCCGATGTCACGGTGACGCTTGGCTCGACTCCATCAAATTAATTCAGGAGGATGCTATGTTTTTCGGCGTAGGATTTCCTGAGTTATTCACGATTGCACTGATTGGTCTCATTATTTTTGGACCGAATCGCTTGCCGCAGGCGGCCCGCGGCGTGGCTAAAGCTATTCGAAGTGCCCGTGAGTATTTAGCCAAAGCCATGGATTCGCTAGATGAAGAAGCCAGAGGGATTACTGATTTTGCCAGTGAGTTAAAGTCCTTCACCCCACGTTCAATTGTTTCGCAGGTTCTTGCTCCCGAAGTTTCGCCAGTCGCTCCAACTTCGGCGGTATCGCTGGCACAAAACTCGGTCAGCGCAAAATTTGATCCAGATGCGACTTAAGGCAAAACGGTAAGGCGAATGTCACTTAAAGTGCGTGGCCGGTTAGTCATCCGAGTGGCAAGTTCTGCCAACGCGGTTGCGACTTGAGACTGCGGATCGTCCATCACTATCGGCAATCCGTTATCGCCACCTTCCCGCAGGCGCGGATCAAAAGTAATTTTTGCCAGCAATGGCACCTCGTAGCCAAGATTTTCGGTTAGCGTCTGCGCAACCTGATTGCCACCACCACTGCCAAACAGCTCCATTGCTTCGCCACAGTGCGGGCAGGCCAGCGAAGACATGTTTTCAATTACACCGAAAACTTTTTGCTCAAATGCCGGAGCCAACATGCCAGCACGGATCGCTACGTCGGATGCGGCGATCTGTGGAGTGGTCACTACAACAAGTTCTGCATGTGGCAGCAGGCGAGCAACGCTCATCGGCACATCGCCAGTACCCGGTGGCATGTCAAAGAGCAGTACATCAAGTTCGCCCCAGTAAACATCGGTTAAGAATGCTTCAACGTATTTGTGCAGCATCGGTCCACGCGCTGCAATTGGCTCATGCTTGCCACCTGGCTTGAAGGGCAGCATCGACATAACGCTGATTCCATGTGCAGTTTGTGGCAACATCATTCCGTCAATTGGTGTTGGTGCGCCAGTGATACCCAACATGTCAGGAATTGAATGGCCATAGATGTCGGCATCTAGGATGCCAACCGATTTTCCTTGTGCCACAAGGGCTGCAGCTAGATTTACCGTCATAGATGACTTGCCTACGCCACCTTTACCGGAGGCAATGGCGTAAATCCGGGTTAAGGAATCCGGCTGCAAGAAGGAGATTTTTTTGGCTGGACCTTGAAGTAGATTGCGTAATTCTTCACGCTGCTCATCGCTCATTGGCTCAAGAGTTACTGCCACTTCAGTGACCCCATCCACAGCGCCGACTGCATTTTGCACACTGCCAGTTATTGCATCTTTCATCGGGCAGGCAGCAATGGTCAGAAACACATCAACAGTAACTTTTGAGCCAACAATCTCGAAGCCCTTGAGCATGCCAATTTCAGTGATTGGTCGACGGATCTCTGGGTCGATAACAGTAGCAAGCGCAGCCTGAACTGCATCGCGTGAAATAGTCACGAGTTAATCCTCAATAATTAGTTTTTAGTTGGTGAATCTTTATCGTCAGTTCGAGAGAGTTCACCGAGCTCTTCAAGTAATGACTTTATCTCGCCACGCAAGTAGTCGCGAGTCGCGAGTTCACCCATTGCCATGCGCAGAGCCGCAATCTCACGGGTTAAGTAATCTGCATCAGCCAAGAGTCGCTCGGTTTGATCGCGATCCTCTTGGAATTGCACTCGGTCTCGATCAGATTGCCGATTTTGCGCGAGCAAAATAAGTGGCGCAGCATATGAGGCCTGAAGAGATAAAGCTAAAGTCAAAAATAGGAATGGGAATGGATCGAGCTTTGCACTTGCTGGAGCAAATACATTCCAAAGCAACCAACCTGCAATTACTAGAGTCATGTAGCCCAAGAATCGCCACGAACCAAGGAAGCGGGCGACTCGCTCACTTACGCGGCCAGCAGTCTCCGAATCAACGCTTGGTCGCAGTGATCGAGAACGCTCTAATGGCTGATCTAGACGTGGTCCACGTCGTTCTTCGCGTGCCATAATCAGCCCTCCTCATCGTTCTCGTTTTCCCGCCAATCGTCAGGCAGCATGTGGTCAATAACATCGTCAATCGTGACAGCACCTAACAAGTGTCCATTCTCGTCTACAACTGGCAATGCCACCAAGTTGTATGTCGCGAAATAGCGGGCCACTTGACCTAAGGGTGCATCCGGTCCAATCGGCTCAAGCGAAGTGTCTAACACCGCTGATACCAAGGTGGCTGGTGCTTCGCGTAGCAATCGCTGCACATGTGCCACCCCCACGTATCGTCCAGTTGGCGTCTCGATTGGTGGTCGTACTACGTAAACCTGTGATGCAACGGCGGGAGAGAGTTCTGGCACTCGGACCCGAGCCAGAGCTTCGGCCACTGTGGCATCGGTTGAGAGCAAAATTGGCTCGGTGGTCATCATGCCACCGGCGCTGAAGTCATCGTAGGCAAGAAGTCGACGCAGATCTTCAGCATCTTCTGGCTCCATCGCCTCAAGAAATTCTTGAGCGCGCTCTGGGGGCAACTCACTTAGCAAGTCGGCCGCATCGTCTGGATCCATCTCTTCCAAAACATCTGTAGCTCGTTCCAGGCCAAGTTCAGAGATGATTTCCACCCGGTCATCTTCGGGAAGTTCTTCCACAACGTCGGCGAGCATTTCCAAATCAAGTTGCGCAACGACTTCGAGCCGGCGCTTTGGCGTTAAACCTTGCAGAAGGTTTGCAATGTCTGGCGCACGCATCTCGCTAATCGACTTAAGTAATGAGTCGACACCCTGCACTTCGACTTCAGCGAATAGGCCAGTTACTTCATCCCAGTCAACGGTCGAAGTGGGACCACGGCGACCAAATGAATGAGCGCCTTTGCGGATGAACAAGCGGGAAATACGCCAGTCATGCAGGCGGTCAGCGTTCATCGCGATATCCTCAATCGTCACCTTTTCATCAGTGCTCTTGAGTGCAACTCGCTGATCTAGTAATTCAGCAATAACTAACTTCTCTTCGCTGCGACGTTCGAATCGGCGTAAGTTAACCATGCCGCTGGTGACTACAGAGCCTGGATCAATGGAGGTAACTCTCGACATTGGGACAAAAATCCGGCGGCGGGGTGCAACTTCAACAACCAGGCCAAGCACACTAGGTGCTTTGTGCGTATTGCGTGCGAGCACGACAATGTCGCGGATTTTGCCCACACGGTCACCCGCTGGATCAAAAACCGCTGTTCCAGCCAACCTGGCCAGATATACGCGAGTCTGAGTAATGGTCACCTGTGAAGATTACCTCAAAAATAGGGTCGAGTAGACTTTCCCTAATAAACACAAGGGAGTTCGCGTGATTAGCGCAGGTTCAATACTGAGCAAGATGGTGCGTTCACTTTGTCGGGTCTCAGTATATGGCCGAGCCAATCTTGATGTCCTAGATCAGCCAGGCCCAGTATTAATCGTGGTGAACCACACCACTGTGGTGGATGTGATTGTGGTGCTTGGCACGCTGCACAACATGGGATTCACCTGCGATTTACCCTGCGAAGGTACGTGCACACACCGCCGGCACATTCGCCCGATTGGCACCTCAGACCTTTGGGACTATCCAGTTACTAAGCAAGCGTGCACCAACAGTGGCATCATCCCCGTAGACCAACATGACGGTCGGGCCGCCTACCGAGCTGCGCTTGAAGCATTGCGAAATGGCGAATGTGTTTTGATTTATCCTGAGGGCGATGTGAAAGTTCATGAGGACGGCTCACCTCGGGCGTGGCGACCGGGTGCTTCTGGTTTGGCAAAGTCTGCTTCAGTAACTGTGCTACCAATCGCACATCACGACAGTCGCCAACTAGGTTCTGGCTCCGTAGCCAAGAGCATTTTGTGGAGTCTCACCGGGGCTCTGCGGGTGCCGATTATCCGCATGCGAATCGGAAAACCAGTTTTGCCATTTGAACTCGCGCAAAAAGATTCCAAAGAAGTAAACGACTTGCTCGAGGCAACACTTACAAAAACTTGGACCCAAGCGAGTACCGGAGTTGTGTTCGACTAACTTTCGGTTGGCTTGCTACTTGCATCTCGACGGGTACGCTGACGCGGTGGCCGATTTGATTTAGCTCGGGGCTCCGCTGGCTAATCTGGATTAGTTTTAGCCCGCGCAGATGAATTGCGATTATCACGTGCTGGCTTTGAGGTATTTGGTTTACTGCTAGCTCGGTTGCGCTTACCAGTTTCACCAAGTTCTTCTAATTCTTCAGCACCTAATCCGGCTCTACTTTGTTGCGCAGTCGGCAGTTTGCCGGTGATTCCCACCGGGATGTTTAATCCGGCGTAAACGTGTGGACTAGATGAGTAAGTTTCTAGCGGATCATTAAATGGCAAACCTAGAGTGCGGTTAATCATCTGCCAACGGTTGGTGTCCTGCCAATCCACAAGCGTGATAGCCACACCGGTATTTCCAGCTCGCCCGGTCCGACCAATGCGGTGCACGTAGGTTTTGTCATCTTCTGGACATTCGTAGTTGATCACATGCGTGACATCTGCAACATCGATTCCACGAGCGGCTACGTCTGTCGCCACTAGTACATCGACCTTGCCACTGCGAAATGCTCGCAGTGCTTGCTCGCGTGCGCCTTGACCCAGGTCGCCGTGCACAGGCGCTGCAGCAAAGCCACGGCTAGCCAGATCTTCGCTAAGTGATCCTGCCACTCGCTTGGTCCGACAGAAAATAATCGTTAACCCACGACCAGTGGCTTGTAGAACGCGGGCAACCAGCTCAGGTTTGTCCATCTGGTGTGCTCGCCACACATGCTGTTCAATTGCATCAACGACCGAGGACTCATCGGTTGGATCGCTGGCACGAATGTGTGTTGGCTGTGACATGTAGCGACGCGCGAGCGCAACAATCTGGCCGGGCATGGTTGCCGAGAACAGCATGGTGTGCCGACTAGTGGGCAGATTGCTCACTAGGTTTTCAACATCCGGCAGGAAGCCCATGTCTAACATTTCATCGGCTTCATCAAGAACTAAAACTCGAACATTCTTTAAATTCAGATGACGCTGCTTCATTAAATCGATGAGGCGACCCGGCGTGCCAACTACTACATCGACTCCCTTTTCTAGGGCGGCGATTTGTGGTTCGTAGGCTTTGCCACCGTAGACACTCAAGATTTCGGTATTGAGTTTTGCGGCAGCTTGCGAAAGATCGCTGGCAACCTGAATTGCAAGTTCGCGGGTTGGCACAATAACTAGGGCCAGGGGAGTGCGACCAACTTCGTCCGTTTTCTGCTCGGTTACCTGGGTTAATAGGGGAATGCCAAAACCTAAGGTCTTTCCGGTTCCAGTTTTAGCCTGACCGATTAAATCCTGACCAGCCATGGCGATCCCCAAGGTCATTTCCTGAATAGGGAACGCTTCGATAATCCCGTGTTCGCCAAGAGCGGCGCAAATTTCCTCGGGAACGCCGAGTTCAGCAAAAGTCGTGATGATGACTCCCAGTTTGAAGGAAGACCGACGAAAATCCGAGGTCTATGTCCATCGTAGTGCTGAACTAGCGTAACCTTAAATGTCGTGAGCAACCCTGCAGTTATAGACCTATTAGGCGTACTAGCTTTTGGCGAATTAGTAGCATTCGAGCGAACCGCCAACGACGCCCGATTCGCACCTAGTGTTGCCGACAAAATAGCCCTTGGTCGGATGGCAGCCGACGAGTACTTGCATTTTGAAGCCGTATCAGCACGCATCGTTGAACTGGGCGCAGATCCAATCGTCGCGATGGAGCCCTTTGTGGAGCCACTAACTCAATTCCATAACACAATGCAGAGTAAAGATTGGCTTGAAGGTTTACTGAAAGCATATGTAGGCGATGGCATAACTGCTGATTTCTATCGCGAGATTTCGGTTTACCTCGACACTCAAACCGCTGCGTTGGTCAATGAAGTTTTAGGAGATATCGGTATCGCACAATTTGCAGTTGATCACATTAAGTCAGCAATCGCTGATGATGCCAAGGTAGCTGGGCGCTTAGCCCTATTTGGTCGCAGACTGATGGGTGAAATGATTTCGCAAGCTTCACTTGTGGCAAACACTCGCCCCGCATTGGCTGGGTTATTTGTGAATCCACCAGAAGGCGTAGTCGCTGATTTAGACAGCATCTCAACGCTTGTGAGTCGACTTACTGTTGAACATTCTCGCCGCATGGACGCACTGGGGCTCGCGGCTTAATTACGCGCTAGCGAAGCCAACTCGACCAGAGCTGTGCGCACCAATTTCAACGAAAGCAATTTTGTCGCCAGGAACAATAATCTGACGACCCTTCTCATCGACAAGTGTTAGTAATTCACCAGAGCTCACAGCTTTGTTAACTGCCTTGGCGACATCTTCAGGATTTTGATTGCTCTCGAGCACAATCTCTCGTGATGCCTCTTGAACGTTGATGCGAATTTCCATTTTTTTGCCGATCTATTCGGAATGCTTACTCCATTATTATCGCTTGCTCACCTAAATAGGCGCGATACCCGGGTTCATTTGGCCTGGAACATAGTTTTACGAGAAACTGTTGTAACAAGAAGTACAGTCCTAGGAGTAATTATGTCGTTGCCACCACTGGTTGAACCGGCTGCCGAACTCAGCGTCGATGAGGTGCGTCGATACAGCCGACACATCATCATTCCTGACGTGGGAATGATCGGGCAAAAGCGCCTGAAGAATGCTCGAGTACTGTGTGTTGGTGCTGGTGGTCTAGGTAGCCCAGCCCTGATGTACCTTGCGGCTGCCGGGGTTGGCACCATCGGCATCGTTGAATTTGATGTGGTTGATGAGTCCAATTTGCAGCGCCAGATTATTCATAGTCAAAGCGATATCGGTCGCTCAAAAGCACAGAGCGCCGCTGACACTGTGCGCGGAATTAATCCTTATGTTCAGGTAAACATTCACGAACTTCGTCTTGATTCGACAAATGTGATGGAGCTGTTTAGTCAGTACGACTTAATTGTGGACGGCACAGACAACTTTGCTACGCGCTATCTCGTAAATGACGCTTGTGTTTTGCTCAACAAGCCATATGTGTGGGGTTCCATTTATCGCTTCGACGGGCAAGCAAGTGTGTTTTGGTCAGAGCACGGTCCGTGCTACCGATGCCTATATCCAGAACCTCCACCCCCAGGCATGGTTCCATCATGCGCTGAAGGCGGTGTACTTGGTGTGCTGTGTGCTGCTATTGGTTCAATCCAAGTGAACGAAGCAATTAAGGTTCTGGCCGGCATTGGTGAACCGCTTGTTGGCTCTCTGATGGTTTATGACGCGCTCGAAATGACTTATCGCAAAATCAAGATTCGTAAGGATCCAAATTGTGCGATTTGTGGCGAGAATCCAACGGTCACTGAATTGATAGATTACGAAGCATTCTGTGGTGCGGTCTCCGAGCAAGCGGCTGAAGCTGTCGTAGATTCGACGATCAATGTGAAACAACTTGCGCAAATGTTGGAGCAGCGCGAACGTGGCGAGCGGGACTTTGTGCTCATTGATGTGCGCGAGCCCAATGAATTTGAAATTGTTAGCATTCCAGGCTCGGTGCTGATTCCAAAGAACGAGTTCTTAATGGGCGATGCTCTAGCGAGCTTGCCACAAGATAAGCAGGTCGTATTGCACTGTAAAGTTGGCGGTCGCTCAGCCGAAGTGCTCGCTGTGGTTAAGGGTGCCGGCTTCGCTGATGCCATCCATGTGGGTGGCGGCGTTATTGCTTGGGTTAATCAGATCGAGCCGGAAAAGCCAACTTACTAATTACAGGTCGCCAGTTTTCTGTAGGCGATTAAAGGCAAACCAGCCGGGAATAGTGGGTAGCCAGAAGGTCCAAATACGGAAGAGCAGCGTTGCCGAAATGGCGACCTCAGCTGGAATTCCAGCGGCGGTCAAGCCAGCAGCAAGCGCGGCTTCAACAGCGCCCAAGCCACCTGGGGTAGGTGCTGCTTGCGTGACCACGCTACTGGCAAGGTAAACCAGAGCGACTGCGGCAACCGAGGCATGCGGGACAAAAGCGCGTACGCACGCGAATAGACATAGGCAGTAACTGAAGTTCAACAGCAGAACTCCGCTAATTCCGGTGGCTAGTTTTCCTGGCTGATTTAACAGCGACGAAAGACGTGGCACCACCTGAGTCACAATGGGCTGGACTTTGGCTAAGACTATTTTTCTAATACCAGTAAAACTAAAGGCAATCGCTAGTGCCATCGCAAGCACACCAAAAATCAGAATTGATGTTCGCGATGGCGCAAATGAGAGGTCGTTTGCAGTCCCAGCCACAATTGCCGCGATTAACAACAAAGATATGTGGCTGAAAAATGCCAGAACCTGTGCCACTGCAACGCTAGCTCCGGCCAGTGCCGTGTTTATTCGCTGCTTTGATAGGAAGCGTACATTTATCGCTACCGAACCCAAGGTCGGTGGTGCAACTAAGGTGGCGAAAGATGCTGCCCACTGTGCTTGGAAAGTTTTCCAAAATGGAATGCGCTCGGGGGTAACACCGGCGAGCGAGAGTGTTGCTGCAAAATAAGTTGCAACTGATAGTGCCAAACCTGCCACCAACCACAGCGGACTTGCTTGGGTAATCAACTGATTCAAGTCCACCTTGGTGAATTGATTAATCAACAGGTAGGCAGCAATGGTTCCACCGGTGATTGTCAAAAGCGTTCGAGGTTTTACTCGCTCAATTTCAATCTGTTCCGTCTGCGCCTCGGGAAAAAGTTTTACTAATTGTTCGCGAACGTCGACTAGTACTTCACGGTTCGCCTTTAGCGCTGTGCGGGTATCTGTGGAGAAGGCAACTAGTTGTAGGGCTGGTAAAGCCCGCGCAAGATAGCTGTCGCCAAGTACCTGGCGTCCAGCCGCCATGGCACGTTCTGCGGTTGCGCACATTGCGAGTGTGCACAGCATTTCGGCAAGGTCAATGCGCAAAAGAACATCCGAGGCGGCAATCGCGCCGTCCTCTAATCCGATCAAGTAAACCTTGCCATCAGTACCGAGCATCAGATTCTCAGGAGTTAATTCCCGGTGAGCAATTCGCGCGGCCTGCAAATCGCGAACGATTTCCCAAGCTCCGACCAATTCGGCATCGCCAATCGGCGCTGGCAATTCGGAAAATTTGCGCCCGGGGATGTGATCAAAGGCTAGTAATGCAGCATCGGCGCCAACTTCGGCCACCGAAATCAGGTGAGGTGTATTAATGCCAGCTGTTGAGATTGCCCAGCTATTTAGGGCAGTGCGCTCTAGTCGACGACGCATGGACGTACTTGCGCCACTGGTGTGATCGCGAACGCGCAATGAGCGGTAGGCAGCGGCTGCCAAGCCGGATCCTTCAAGGTCCCGATCGAGAACAACGAGGTCAAGGCGTTGGCCATCAGTGGAGGTGGCGTCATATCGGCGACCCGAACTCATAACTTTTGCGGCCCGCAACAAGGTAAGTCGATGTCCGATACTTGCCATAGTTGCAGCAATCTCGTGCCCAGTCGGACGGGTGGTATCCGTGCCAAGTATGTAACGAATAAGTAGTCCAACAGCCCAGCCAGTTAGTACTGATGTGGCAAGTCCAGCCACGGTGGTACCGCCACCAATAATTTTTCCAAGTCCAACTGAAACCAAAACCACCAAACTAATGGCCGGCCAGCGCGGCCGCGACATCAGTCGAGCCACGGTGATCAGCGCAGCAAGACCACCGAGTAGGAAGTTCAGCGGATCCTGGGCATTTTTATTAGCAGTTCCAGCAAAGGCGGCGATTAATCTAGGTGAGGCGCCGGTGTTGATCAGAAAGTTCGCGAGTTGCAGTAATGCGATGGTGGCCAACATGCCGCCCACAGCTTCAACAAGTTGACGGCCACGTCGGCGAAAAACTAGGTCAAGTGCAACAGCGAGTGGGAACAGCAAAAAGCCCAAAGCACGAACTACTCCAGCAAGCAAAATAATTACATGTGGCAAAGTGGTGGCGCCATGAGTTAAATCTTGATCAATGCCACTTGTAGTTCGATGAGCAACATAGGCAAGCAGTGCCACGCCAGCAATGCTGGCAGTTGCACCCGCAAACCGCACCAGATCGGCCGGCCGTCGTAATCTTCGATCAATTACAGCATCTTCAATGACCAAAGTCTGGCGCCCAATGTTGGTGCTCATGCCTTGATTCCTCCGCGATGCTAGTTGCTTGCTCTCCAATCTTGCCCTGAAATAGCGGTGATGTGAAAAACAACGCAAGAATCAGCAGTTGCTGGTGTCAATTTAGGCAAAAACTCCACCTTGCACGAAAAATGTCTGGCCGACATGGTGAAATGGACTCCGATGACTGAATTAATCCTTGACCGCACCAGAGCACAGCCATACGTTCCAAAAGCTCTTGATGCTGATCAACTAATCGTGGTCAACCACCGCCGTGGCGCACTTCGGGTATTGGCTGGCCCAGGCACTGGAAAAACCACCACACTTGTGGCCGCCATGGCAGATCGGCTTGTTGGCGAAAATAAATTAAATCCAGAGAATGTCCTTGGCTTGACTTTTGGCCGCCGGGCCGCACTTGATTGGCGGGCAAAAGTTACTTTGGCCGTTGGCGGTGGCTTAGTGCCCTCAGTCAGCACCTTTCATTCATTTTGCTATGGCATTTTGCGAAAGTATGACCCGCTGGCCGCGGCCGAAATGGGACTGCGCCTGCTTTCCGGGCCGGAGCAACAGGTTCGGGTTCGTGAGCTCTTACGTGGCGCGCTCGAGGATGGCAAGTTTGCTTTGCCACAAGAGCTACACGGGGCAGCCGATACGCGCGGCCTGATTGAAGAAGTTCGTGCGGTTATGTCACGCACTCGTTCGCATCTAATGGATCCGCAGGATTTAGTTGAACTCGGCCGCTCAACTAATCGCCCGATGTGGGAACTCATCGGCAACTTCATGGAAATCTATTTACAAAGTGTCGACAGTGAGCAAGCGTTGGATTACGCCGAAGTTATTTACCGCGCACATCTGTTACTTAAAGAGCAGGAGCATGTTGCACTCGAATTACAAAATCAATATCGCGCTATCTTTGTCGACGAATATCAAGACACAGATCCCGGCCAGGTCGCGCTCCTTAAATTGCTGGTCACTGCTGACACCACTTTGACTGTTGTTGGCGATGTTGATCAAGCAATTTACAGTTTTCGCGGTGCTGATGAGTCTGGCATCCGCAATTTTGCGCAAGACTTTGCTCCGATTTATGGTGCAGACATCAACGATTCAGTAGCCCTTCGCACCTGCCGTCGATTTGGTGCCAATATTCGTAATGCGGCAAGCGCTGTCATTGGTAAGCATTTGCCAGCTGGATTTAGTTACGACTTGATGAATCAGCATCGCGCACTCCAGTGCCTAAGCGATGGCGGCGAGATAGAAGTTTTAACCTATGACTCTGATGGCGCTCAGGCTGCGCACATCGCCAACTTAATTGCCCGCGCCCACGCCGAAGATAATTATGCATTCTCAGATATCGCAGTGATTGTGCGCTCGGCTACTACTTCTATTGCGCCAATTTATCGAGCATTGGTTGCTGCCGGCATTCCAGTTGAGGTTGCTGCCGATGAAATCCCCCTTCATTTGGATCCAGCTAGTGCGCCGCTGATGCAATTGCTCGAAGTTATTGCGAAGCCGAAATCATTAACTGCCCAGGTAGCAACTGCGATCGCGACCGGTCCGATTGGTCAGATTGATGCGGTCGACTTGCGACGCTTCACGCAGCACCTGCGCAAAGGTGACCGCGCACCAGATCGCGTGCCCCGCCAATCTGGTGAACTTCTCGTCGATGCAATCAATAACTATGGCGATCTCATCGTTATAAATGAGCCTCGACACAAAAAGGTCATCGATAGTCTGATGCGAATCGGGGCGCTTATTGCCGATTGCCGAATCGCGATTAGTAAAGGTGCCACGGCGCATGATGTGCTCTGGCAGGTGTGGCAGGGTTCCAACTGGCCCACCCAGTTAATACAGCAAGCACTAGGTCAAGGCGCAGCAGCGGGCCGAGCCAATCGAGACTTGGATGCAATTTGCTCGTTATTCGATCAGGCGAATCGCTTCGTTGCCCAGAACCGTTCGCTGGGCGTGCGAGTATTTCTCGATGAAATCTCAGCTCAGGAGATCCCGGCGGAGGCACTGGCTGATAACCAGGTGCGATCAAACACCGTGCGCATTTTGACCGCACACCGCGCAAAAGGTTTGGAATGGCCGCTCGTAATAGTTGCCGGCGTACAAGAAGAGCTTTGGCCAGATCTTCGTCTACGGCAGACACTGCTTCAGGCGGACCGGATCGGCGATA
>Ga0114964_10001006_pt1 | contig 20867 bp, 15 predicted proteins | sample C_131016_MF_Meta_FD_92638 | JGI IMG/M metagenome (GOLD analysis project Ga0114964, IMG submission 92638) | Freshwater microbial communities from Lake Croche, Canada to study carbon cycling - C_131016_MF_MetaG | ecosystem: Environmental > Aquatic > Freshwater > Lake | place: Lake Croche, Canada...
AAGGGTGTGGCGCTGGGCTACGTGGCCGGCCAGATCGAGGAGTTCGTCAAGAACGAATCCGGTAACGGCCGACTCAAGACCGAACGCGCACTACTGGCCAAGGCGCTGGAGGACGTGCAGGGCATGGCTGCGGCGCTGACCGGTTATCTGATGGCCGCGCAGGAGGACGCCAAGAGCATCTACAAGGTGGGCCTCGGATCGGTGCGCTTCCTGATGAGCGTCGGCGATCTCGTCATCGGGTGGCTGCTGCTGCGGCAGGCGGCGACGGCCATCGCGGCACTCGACGCCGGCGATGCCTCGGCGGACGACGTCTCCTTCTACGAGGGCAAGATCGCGGTCGGTTCGTTCTTCGCCAAGAACTTCCTGCCGTTGCTCACCGGCACGCGCCAGGTCGTCGAGTCGGTGGACAACGAGGTTATGGAACTGGCCGAAGCGGCCTTCTGATTCAGCACCACCACGGCGGCCCCGGGACTTCGGTCTCGGGGCCGCTGACTTTTTGCTGAAACTTACGGACGCGGTGTCTAACTGGGTCTCGGACTCCCCTCCGGCGAGAGAATGGCAGAGTGTGCCATTCGACACTGACTGCCACACGCCGCACGTGGCCAGCGATTAACGCAGTCATCGACACCACACGCTGGATCTTGACCTGCCAATTAATCTCACACCGACCCTAATGCGGGCTCTGATTTGCTACGGTCCCTACCGTGGTGGTTACCGAGGGCAAGCAGTCGGGCGGCAACCGAAACCCGTTGGGCACCATTGTGAGCCCATTCACCAAGGCGGGCTCCTACTACGCGCGGTCCTGGGGCACCTACCTCGGCCGCTCCCAGACCGAAATTCCCAAGGCACGTCCCACCCTGTCACTGGCCAGCCACGCCCTCCGCGACGAACTCGTGCTCGTCGGCCTGCTCCTGCGACGCCAGCTCAGTGATCCGGCGACCTACGAGCGGATGAATGCCGAGGTCTGCGACGCGATCAGCTTCTACCGCAAGCGGGGTTGGCTGAAGAAACCCGCGGGCTTCTTCACCGCGCCGCCCGCCCCGCGCGACGTATCGATCCGCTCGTTCGGGAAGGGCAACCGCGCCCACGAGCGGATGTCCTTCGACAGCGGCTACGCCCCGCACCCGGGCGAGCCCGGGGCTGAGCGCTGGATGAGCTACACCGCCAACAACCGCGAATACGCAATGATGTTGCGCCACTCCGAACCCCGGCCGTGGCTGGTGTGCGTGCACGGAACCGAGATGGGCCGCGCCGGACTGGACCTGACCATATTTCGTGCCTGGCATCTGCATGAGAACCTCGGCCTCAACGTGATCCTGCCGGTGCTGCCCCTGCACGGGCCGCGGGGCAGGGATCTGCCGAAGGGCGCGGTATTCCCCGGCGAGAACTTCCTCGATGACATTCACGGCACCGCGCAGGCGGTGTGGGATGTCCGCCGGGTCATCGCATGGATCCGGGCGCAGCAACCCGACGCCAAGATCGGGCTCAACTCCATCTCGCTGGGCGCCTATGTGGCCGCACTCGTCGCCAGCCTCGATGACGACCTGACCTGTGCGATCCTCGGGGTGCCGCCGGCGGATCTGGTCGCATTACTCGGGCGCCACTCGGGTCTGGCCAAGGACGATCCTCGTCGCGCGACTCTCGAACTGGCGGAACCGATCGGCCGGATGGTCTCACCGCTATCGCTGGAACCCAAGGTGCCGCAGCGGGGCAGGTTCATCTACGCCGGCGTCGCCGACCGCATCGTCCACCCGCGCCAGCAGGTGATGCAACTGTGGGAGCACTGGGGCAAGCCCGACATCGGTTGGTACCACGGCGGGCACACCGGGTTCTACGAAGCCCGGCCGGTGGCCCGCTACGTCGAGGCCGCGCTGGTTCAATCCGGTCTCGTCGAGGGCGGACCCGAAATGCGGAAGAAACCGAAGCGAACCTAGGCCGCTCACGCCTCCAGGATGGCCGTCACGCCCTGCCCGCCCGCGGCGCAGATCGAGATCAGCCCGCGCACCGGCTGTGACGTCTGCGCCTTTTTCTCCGCGAGTTGTTTGGCCAACTGGGCCACGATCCTCGCCCCGGTGGCCGCAAAGGGGTGGCCCGCAGCCAGCGACGAGCCGTTAACGTTCAGCTTGGTCCGGTCGATGGTGCCCAATGCGGAATCCAGGCCAAGGCGTTCGCGGCAGTAGTGCGGCGATTCCCACGCCTGCAGATGGGCCAGCACCACGGAGGCGAAGGCTTCGTGAATCTCGTAGAAGTCGAAGTCCCCCAACCCAAGTCCGTTGCGGGCCAGCAGCCGCGGCACCGCGTAGGTGGGCGCCATCAGCAACCCGTCGTCGCCGTTGACGTAGTCCACCGCCGCGGTCTCGGAGTCGACGAAGTAGGCCATCGGTGTCAGCGCGTGCTCGCGCGCCCAGTCCTCGCTGGACAGCAGTGCCACCGAGGCCCCGTCAGTCAGCGGGGTGGAGTTACCGGCGGTCATCGTCGCGTCGCCGGCGGTGACTCCGAACACCGGGCGGAGCTTGGCCAATTTCTCCGCGGTGGAATCGGCTCGCAGGGTGTCGTCGCGGTACAGACCGAGGAACCCGGTGACGAGGTCGTCGAAAAAACCTCGGTCGTAGGCGGCGGCCATAGTGCGGTGGCTGGCCGCGGCAAGCTCATCCTGATCGATCCGCTTGATACCCATCTGCTTGGCGGTGATAGCGGCATGCTCGCCCATGGACAGACCGGTTCGTGGCTCACCGTTGGTGGGGATGTCGATACCGAGGGCGGCCGGCACCCGGCCGGCCAACTTCACCCGGTCGATCGCCGACCGTGACCGGCGAACCGCCAACAGCGATCGGCGCAGCGTATCGCCGAGTGCAATGGGCGCATCGGAAGTGGTGTCCACCCCGCCGGCGGCGGCCACCTCGTAGCGGCCGGCCGCGATACCGTCGGCGGCGGCGATCGCCGCCTGCAGGCCGGTCCCGCAGGCCTGCTGCAGATCGAATGCCGGTGTGTAGGGCGACAGTGGGCTGCCCAGAACGCATTCGCGCATCAGATTGAAGTCGCGACTGTGTTTGAGGACTGCCCCGCCGATCACTGCATCGAGTCGCTGACCGTCGAGGCCGAAACGGTCGGCCAGACCGGACAGCACGGCGGTGAACATGTCCTGGTTCGACGCCTGCGCATAGGCACCGTCGGACCGCGCGAACGGAATGCGGTTGCCGCCGAGCACGGCGACCCTGCGACGGTTGGTTATAGCCACGTTCGGGAAGACTAGACCCGTCGTGTGCCGCCTGCACTCTGGCGTACGTTATCGAACGTGGCTTCCGATCTCGTATCCCAGGTGATCACGTCCGCGCCGGGGTCGTTCCTGGCCAAGCAGTTCGGCCTGCCTGCACCGGTGAACCTGCGGCGCTTTCGCGCCGGCGATCCAGCACTGACCGGGTCACTGCTGATCGGTGGCGATGGCAGACTAGCCGAGCCGTTGCGCATCGCGCTCGCTGACGACTACGACATCGTGGGCAACAACCTGGGTGGGCGGTGGGCCGACACCTTCGGCGGTCTGGTCTTCGACGCGACCGGGATCACCGACCCGGCCGGCCTACGCGGGTTGTTCGAGTTCTTCACCCCACTGCTGCGCAACCTCGGGCCGTCGGCACGCGTCGTCGTGCTGGGCAGCGTCCCGGATGAGGTGAGCGATACCGGCGAGCACATCGCCCAACGATCACTCGAGGGCTTCACCCGCTCGCTGGCCAAGGAGTTGCGCAACGGCGCCACCGCGGCACTGGTCTACGTCTCCCCCGCCGCTGCGTCGGGCGCAACGGGGTGCGAGTCGACGATGCGGTTCATCCTCTCGGCCAGGTCCGCCTACGTCGACGGCCAGGTGTTCCGGGTCGGTGCCGCCGACGCCATTACTCCCGCCGACTGGAACACACCACTGGCCGGCAAGGTGGGCATCGTCACCGGCGCAGCCCGCGGGATCGGGGCCACCATCGCCGACGTGTTCGCCCGCGACGGCGCACACGTCATCGCGATCGATGTCGAGGATTGCGCGCAGGCCCTCCATCAGACCGCCGTGCGAGTTGGCGGCACCGCCTTGACCCTGGATGTCACCGCACCCGACGCCGTCGAGAAGATCACCGCCCATTTGCGCGAGCACCACGGCGGCCGAGCCGACATCCTGGTCAACAATGCCGGTATCACCCGGGACAAGCTGCTGGTCAATATGGATGACGCCCGGTGGGATGCGGTGATCGCGGTGAATCTGCTTGCCCCGCTTCGACTTACCGAAGGCCTCGTGGCTAATGGCTGCATCGGTTCCGGTGGCCGGGTGATCGGTTTGGCGTCGATGGCCGGAATCGCCGGCAATCGCGGGCAGACCAATTACGCCACCACCAAGGCCGGGATGATCGGTATCACCGAGGCACTGGCTCCGTCGCTGGCCGAAAAGGGCATCACGATCAACGCGGTTGCTCCCGGCTTCATCGAGACTGCGATGACCGCGACCATCCCACTGGCCACCCGCGAGGTCGGCCGCAGGCTCAACTCGCTGTATCAGGGCGGGCAGCCCGTCGACGTCGCCGAGACCATCGCCTATTTCGCCAGCCCCGCATCGAATGCGGTCACCGGCAACGTGATCCGGGTGTGCGGCCAATCAATGCTGGGGGCCTGATGGCGCTGAACAATCTTGTGCGCGCGGCCATCGGTTCGCTACCGCTGATACCCCGCGGGGATAGGCTGCCGGACAGGACATTGACCGTCGACGATGTCGCGATCGACCGCGCCAACGTCGCCGCATACGTAGCAATCACCGGCCTGCGCTACGGCGACACAGTGCCGCTCACCTATCCGTTCGTGCTGACCTATCCGGCGGTGATGGAGTTGGTCACTGGTTTCGACTTCCCGTTCGCGGCCATCGGTGCGGTACACATGCACAACCGGATCACCCAGCATCGGCCGATCGCGGTAACCGACACGGTCGGCATCGCTACGCATGCCGAGAACCTCCGCGAACATCGCAAGGGTCTGCTGGTAGATGTCGTGAGCCAGGTATCAGTCGGAAATGAGCCCGCCTGGGAGCAGGTCACGACCTTCCTGCATCAGCAGCGCACCAGTCTGTCCGGGGAGCCGAAGCCGGAGCCGCCACAAGCACCGAAGTTGCCGCCGCCCGGCGTCATCCTGCGGATCACGTCGCGGCAGATCCGCCGCTATGCCTCGATCGGCGCCGACCACAATCCAATCCACACCAGCCGACTGGGGGCAAAAGTTCTCGGATTCCCCCGACCAATTGCGCACGGGATGTTCAGTGCCGCGGCGGTTCTGGCCAATATCGAAGGACAGCTACCTGACGCCGTGAGCTACGCGGTCACGTTCGGCAAGCCGATATTCCTGCCGTCGAATCTCGGCGTCTATATCGACCGGGTAGATCAGGGTTGGGATATCGCGTTGCGGGATATAGCCAAGGGTTACCTGCACCTCACCGGGTCGGTGCGGGCGCGCCCTTGAGCCCCCGCCAGAACAGGTTGATCAACAGTTCGGCGGCCTCGTCGACATCGGCGTCGCCGACGCTGACCCGGGTTGCGACGGCCTCGCCGGCGCCCACCAGTGCCACCGCCATCATGTGAAAGTCGTTATCCGGTTGCGGGTTTCGGGTACCGGTCTCCAACAGCCGGGCCACCAGGTCGATGATCTTCTCTCGGCCGTCACGAATGGTGTGGGCGAACGCTTGCGAACTGGTGGCCTGGGTGTAGAGCACGATCCACGACGCCCGGTTGGCGTCGATGTAGTGCAACACCGACACGATGGTGCGGCGCAGCAACTCGTGCGGACTCTGCTTGAGATCGATGTCGGCGCGGATCGTCTCGACGAAGCGGCTCAGTTCCCGGCCCAGGCAGGCGGCAAACAACTCCTCCTTGGAGCCGTAGTACAGGTAGAGCATCGGCTTGGAGATGTCGGCCTCGGCGGCAATGGCATCCATCGACGTCTCGTGATATCCGTTCGCCGAGAACATCTGCACGGCGGCATCGAGCATCTGCTGCTCACGCACCGCACGCGGCAGTCGCTTGGTGCCGCCGGCTCCACCGGCCACGGCTAGCCGCCGCAGCGCGCGCTGGAACCCTTGATACCGGCCATTCGAAGCACAGAGCCCTCGACGGCGGGTAGCGCGAGTTCGCCTGCGGTGACAGCCTTTTCCAGCCGATCGAGCACGGCGGGAACCTCGGCGGTGGTGATCCACAGTGCGACGTCGGTGCCGCCCTGCAGCGCCCGCAACACCGCCTCGGCCACACCGTAGCGCGACGAGATGGCGGCCATGGACGACAGGTCGTCGCTGAAGACCGGGCCATTAAAGCCGGGGCCACCGTAGCCACCGCTGCGCAGCAGGTTCACCGCTGCGGCACTGAGACTGGCCGGGGTGTCACCGGTCAGGCCGGGCACCTCGAGGTGGCCGATCATGACCGCAACCGGAGCCTCGGTGGTCAGAGTGGCGTACGGCACCAGGTCACTCTTCATCAGGTCGGACAGCGGCGGGGTGCTCACCGCGCCTGCGGTGTGCGAGTCGCCGGAGCCGTGCCCGTGGCCGGGGAAGTGCTTGAGTACCGGCAGCACTCCGGCATCGCGCAGTCCGCGGGCGAAGGCACCCGCGTAGGTGGTGACGGTGGCGGGGTCGTTGGAGAACGACCGGTCCCCGATGACGGTGTCCGCACCCTGGTTGGAGACGTCGACGACCGGGGCGAAATCGACGGTGACACCCAGGCCGCGCATCTGCCGCCCGCGCGCCAATGCCAGTTGGTAGACCTGATCGGGGGTCTGAGTCTGCGCCAGCGTGCGCGCCGACGGCACCGCACCGATCAGCGACGACAGCCGCGATACCCGGCCACCCTCCTCGTCGACGCTGACCGCGAGGGGCAGCGGTCCGATGTTCGCGATGTCGGTGAGGGTGCCGTCGGTGAGCATCGACAGGTCGGTCCAACTCCCGATCATGATGCCGCCGACGTGATGGTTGCCCACCACCGCGCGGGCGTCGGCGGCGTTCTTCACACCCACCATCAGTAACTGGGCCAGCTTGTCGCGGGTCGACAGCGCCGACACGTCGCCGCAGAAAGGCGGTGCCGGGGCCGCCGGGACCTGCAGTGGCCCGGCCATTGGCGTGACGCTGTCGGAGGCAACGGCGCTGACCTCTGAAGTAGGTGCCGAGGCGGTGCGGGAGGCAGGCGACGAGCAGGCCGCCAGCGCCAGTGGCAGAGCCGTCAATGCCGCGACGGCGCGGAGGGGAAGCGGGCGAATAACCATCCCAACATGCTGTCATGGCGCCGGCCGGGGGCCAACGCACGGTCAACGGCCGGGGTGTCCGTGCTAGGTTCACCTGCGGGATAGATCCCGGTTCGAGCCTGCTTCAGCGACCAAAGGGAGTGCCGATCGTGACCCGGTTCGTGGTGCCCGCCGCAGCCTCTGTCCTGGTCGGTCTGCTGCTCGGCGCCGCCTCGGTTTTCGGTGTGACCCTGATGATTCAGCAGGACACCAAACCGCCGCTGTCACCCGGCGACCCGGCGTCATCGGTGCTCAACCGCGTCGAGTACGGCAACCGCGGCTAGCCTGAGCACTCTCGCCCCGCCCACGGCCGTGGACGACACCGCCACCGCAACGCCACTGTCACGTCGCTGGCTGGCCGGGATCTTCGCGGCCGCGCTCGTCCTGTGCCTGGCATCCTCCCCGGGGTTGATCGCCCCGGACACCAAACTCGACCTGACCGCCGACCCGTTGCGCTTCCTGGCCCGCGCGGCCAACCTCTGGAACAGCGACCTGCCGTTCGGCCAGGCTCAGAATCAGGCCTACGGCTACCTCTTCCCGCACGGTGCGTTCTTTCTGGTGGGTCACACCCTCGGCGTTCCGGGCTGGGTGACCCAGCGGTTGTGGTGGGCGATTCTGCTGACGGTCGGATGCTGGGGTCTGATCCGAGTCGCCGAGACACTCGGCATCGGCACCCGACCATCACGACTCGTCGGCGCGGTGGCCTTCGCCCTGTCGCCCCGCGTGCTGACCACGCTGGGATCGATCTCCTCAGAGACGCTGCCGATGATGCTCGCGCCGTGGGTACTGCTACCGGTGATCCTGGCGTTGCGCGGCTCTGCTGCCGGGGACACCACCGTGGCGCCGCTGCGGATGCTGGCCGGCCGGGCCGGGGTCGCGCTGGCCCTGATGGGTGCGGTCAACGCGGTTGCCAGTCTGGCCGCGTGTCTGCCGGCGATCATCTGGTGGGCCTGCCACCGGCCGAACCGCCTCTGGTGGCGGTTCACCGCATGGTGGGCGCTGGCTTCGGCGCTGGCCGTGGCGTGGTGGGTGATCGCCCTGGTCCTGCTGGGCCGGATCAGCCCACCGTTCCTGGATTTCATCGAGTCTTCCGGCGTCACCACCCAGTGGACGTCACTGACCGAGGTGCTGCGCGGGACGTCGGCCTGGACACCGTTCGTGGCGCCAAACTCCACCGCCGCGTCATCGCTTGTCTCCCAACCGGTTGCGGTGCTGGCCACCATTCTGGTGGCTGCCGGCGGGTTGGCCGGACTGACACTGTCCACCATGCCGGCCCGCGGCCGGCTGGTGACCATGCTGATGATCGGACTGGTGCTGGTAACCGCCGGCTACTCGGGTGGGTTGGGTTCCCCACTGGCACATGAGGTTCAGGTATTCCTGGACGCGGCCGGGGCGCCGCTGCGCAATGTGCACAAGCTCGAGCCGGTGATCCGCATGCCGCTGGTGCTTGGCCTTGTCCACCTGCTGGGCCGAATCCCGTTGCCCGGCAGCGTGTCCCGACCGGTATGGGTGCGTGCCTTCGCTCACCCCGAGAACGACAAACGGCTCACGGTGGGGATCGTCGTGCTGTCCGCACTGACGGTGGCGACATCGTTGGCCTGGACCGGCCGACTCACTCCGCCGGGTGCCTTCCGCGCCATCCCGGACTACTGGCAGCAGACCGCTGACTGGCTCACCCGAAACGACACGCAGGGGCGGGTTCTGGTGGCGCCCGGCGCGCCGTTCGCCAATCAGGTCTGGGGTAACAGCCACGATGAACCGCTGCAGGTCCTCGGTGAATTCCCCTGGGGGGTAAGGGATTCCATTCCCTTGACGCCACCGCAGACGATCCGGGCACTGGACTCCGTGCAGCGCCTGTTCGCCGCCGGGCGGCCGTCGGCGGGCCTGGCCGACACCCTGGCCCGACAGGGCATCGCCTATGTGGTGGTGCGCAATGATCTCGACCCGGACACCTCGCGGTCGGCGCGGCCGCTACTGGTGCACCGTGCGGTCAACGGATCACCGGGACTGCAGAAGGTGGCCGAGTTCGGCGACCCCGTCGGGCCGGGAATCGTGGACGGATTCATCAGCGACAGCGGCCTGCGGCCGCTTTTCCCGGCGGTCGAGATTTATCGGGTCGCGGGTGCCGACAACCCCGGTGCGCCCTATCTCAGCGCGGCCAACGAGATGGTTCGCGTCGACGGGGGCCCGGAGTCGCTGCTGCGCATCGACGAACGGCGACGTCTGCTCGGTGAGCCCGCACTGGGGCCGATGCTGCTGACCACCGACGCCCAACGCGCGGGGTTGACGACACCGACGGGACGCGGGGTGATCGTGACCGACACCCCGGTCGAACGGGAAACCGATTACGGCCGCGTCGATGACCATTCGTCGGCCATCCGGGCGCCCGGCGACCGGCGCGACACCTTCAACCGGGTGCCGGACTATCCGGCGCCGGACGCCGCACCGACGTACGGGCAGTGGACCGGTGGCCGGCTGAGCGTCTCGAGTTCCTCCGGTGATGCCACCGCGTTGCCCGCCGTCGCGCCCGCCAATGCACCGGTGGCCGCGGTGGATGGCGACTCGGCCACGGCCTGGGTGTCCAACTCACTGCAACCCGCACTCGGGCAGTGGCTACAGATCGACTTCGACAAACCGGTGACCAACGCCACGCTCACCATCACCCCGAGTGCCACCGCCATCGGCGCCCAGATCCGCCGGATTCAGGTGTCGACGGTCAACGGCACCAGCACGGTCAGTTTCGATACGCCGGGTACGCCGCTGACGGTGGCCCTGCCGTATGGCGAGACCCCGTGGGTGCGCATCACCGCGGTGGGCTCCGATGATGGTTCATCCGGCGTGCAGTTCGGTGTCACCGAACTCGCGGTGACACAGTACGACGCATCGGGATTCGCCCATCCGGTCGACCTGCGGCACACCGTTATCGTTCCGGCACCGCCGAGGGGATCTGAGGTGGCCGCCTGGGACCTCGGCTCGGAACTCCTCGGCCGCGACGGTTGCGCGGACTCACCCGACGGCGTGCACTGCGCGGCATCGATGTCGGTGGCGCCCGAGGAACCGGTGACACTGAGTCGCACGCTGACTGTGCCCACCGCGATCGACGTCACGCCCACGGTGTGGGTGCGAGCCCGCCAAGGCCCCAAACTCGCCGATCTGATCGCCCAACCCGGCCGTACCCGCGCGCGCGGAGACGCCGACCTGATCGACGTCCAGGGATCGGCGTTCGCGGCCACCGACGGTGATCCGCGCACCTCGTGGACGGCACAGCAACACGTGGTTCAGCGTGGTTCCGCGCCGACCCTGACGGTGACGCTGCCGGGGCCGACCGAGGTGACGGGTCTTCGGCTGATGCCCAGCGGTTCGGCGCTACCCACTCATCCGAGCCTCGTCGCCATCGACCTCGGTGACGGTCCGCAGGTCCGCCGGATCAGTTCGGCGCCTGACGCCGCCGTGCAAACGGTGGCGCTACATCCGCGGGTCACCGACACCATCCGCATCAGCCTGCTGGATTGGGATGACGTGATCGACCGCACCGCGCTGGGTTTCGACCAACTCAAGCCGCCGGGACTGGCCGAGATCACGGTGCTGGGCGCCGACGGCGCACCGATTGCCGCCGCGGACGCCCGTGCCAATCGCACGCGCGCCATCGAGTTGCCGTGCGGTCGGGGACCCGTCATCGCGGTCTCGGGGCGGTTTGTGCAGACGTCGGTATCCACGACGGTGGGTGCGCTCCTCGATGGCAAGCCGGTTCCAGCGCGGGCCTGCGATCCGGCACCTATCGCGCTACGTGCCGGAACCCAGGAGTTGTTGATCAGTCCGGGTTCAGAGTTCATCGCCGATGGCGCGCAGCTCGATGGCCCACTCGCAGCCGAAATAGCCACGGCGCCAACGACTCCCGCGCAGATCGCCGGCTGGACACCTGACCACCGGGAAATCAGCGTGGTTCGTTCACCGATCACCCGGATCCTGGTGGTGCCCGAGAGCGTGAATCCCGGCTGGGTGGCGCACACACCCGACGGTGCCGCATTGACAGCGGTCGTCGTCAACGGCTGGCAGCAGGGGTGGGTAGTACCGGCCGGCACGCAGGGCGCAGTCACGTTGAGCTTCGGATCCAATGCCACCTACCGCGCCGGGTTGTTCGGCGGGCTGGCGCTACTCCCGCTGCTATTGCTACTCGCGGTGGTACCGGCCCGGCGCCCGGTGGCGTTCGAGTCGCCGGCCCGGCCGTGGTCGCCCGGCCTGCTCGCCGGTGCCGGCGTGCTGGCGGCCGGCGCACTGATCGCCGGCGTGGGCGGTGTCGTGGTGTTCGGCACAGCACTGATCGGCAGGTACCTGCTGCGCCACCGCCAACGCCTGTTCAACCGGCTCACGCTTGTGCTGGCCCCGGCCGGGTTGATCCTGGCCGGAGCACTCCTCGCGCGATATCCGTGGCGCTCGGTCGACGGCTACATCGGCGCGTCCGCATGGGTTCAACTGCCGGCCCTGATCGCCGTCGCCGCGGTGGCCGTCTCGGCGCTGGAAACAGACACCGCCGCAAAACCTTCGACGTAGGGTGCGTGTCATGACGCAGCATTCCGAAGTTGAGACCGTCCGGGGCCGGATCGCCACCGCCGATCTGGGTGTCACGCTGATGCACGAGCACGTCTTCGTGCTGTCACCGGAGATCATGGCCAACTACCCCGAAGGCTGGGGCGACGAGCAGGCTCGTGAGGATGCCGCGGTCGAGAAGCTCAATGCACTCAAGGCGATCGGCGTGGACAGCATCGTCGATCCCACGGTGATCGGCATCGGCCGCTACATCCCGCGCATCGCGCGGGTGGCCGCCCGCACCGATCTGCAGATCGTGGTGGCCACCGGCGTCTACACCTACAACGACGTCCCGATGTTCTTCCACTTCACCGGTCCCGGTACCGCACTGGACGGCCCCGAGATCATGGTCGATCTTTTCGTTCGGGATATCACCGAGGGAATCGCCGACACCGGCGTCAAGGCAGGGATCCTCAAATGCGCCACCGACGAGCCGGGCCTCACACCCGGGGTCGAGCGGGTGTTGCGCGCGGTCGGCCAGGCCCATCGCGCCACCGGGGTCCCGATCACCACTCACACCCACGCACATTCCCGGCGGGGACTCGATCAGCAACGGATCTTCGCCGAGGAGGGCGTGGACCTCACCCGGGTGATCATTGGACACAGTGGCGACACCACCGATTTGGACTACCTGGAGGAACTCGTCGGCGCGGGGTCGTATCTGGGAATGGATCGCTTCGGCCTGGACAACATCCTGAGCTTCGACGACCGGGTCGACACGGTGGCGCGGATGTGCGAACGCGGTCACGCCGGGAAGATGGTGCTGGCGCACGACGCGTCCTGTCACATCGATTGGCTGCCGGAGGCTGCGCTGCCACTGGTTCTGCCGAACTGGCATTACCTGCACATCCACAATGACGTGCTGCCCGCCCTGCGCAAGCGCGGCGTCACCGAGGAGCAGATCACCACGATGCTGGTGGACAACCCCCGCACCATCTTCTCGCACGGCGGCGCCTACTAGTGGCTGCCGACGAACCAGTACCGCCGATCGGGGCTGCGCTGAGCCGGTTGGCCGCAGCAGATCCCGACCGGCCCGCCGTCACCTGTGGCGGTCGCACGCTGACTCGCGGACAACTCGAGGCGGTGACCAACCGGCTGGCTCGCGCCTACGCCGAACTCGGTGTTGCACAGGGTGATTACGTCACCATCGCGCTGCCCAACTCGATCGAATGGGTTCAGGCAGTAGTGGCAACGTGGAAACTCGGTGCCATCCCGCAACCGTTGTCGGCACGTCTGCCCGACGCCGAATACGCGGGCCTGCTGGACCTGGTGCCGCGCGCACTGCTGGTCGGCCGGGCCGACCCGCGCGGTGTGGTGACCTCGGTCCCCGGCGACTTCTCGCCGCGCGCGGATCTTTCCGATGCCGCTCTGCCCGAGGCGGTTTCGCCGACGTTGAAGTCGATGGCCTCCGGTGGCAGTACCGGTCGGCCGAAGCTGATCGAGGCCGGCGGTGATAGCCGCTTCCAGGGCGACCTGGTGGCGGCGATGATGGGCAACCTGCCGACCGACACCCAACTGGTGTCGGTTCCGCTAAGCCACAACACCGGCTTCACCTCGGCCACCATGGCACTGGCCACCGGCCAGCACCTGGTGTTGATGCCGCGGTTCGACCCGGAATCGTTTCTGCGACTGATCACCCAGCATCGGGTCAACTACCTGGCCACCGTGCCGACCATCATGCAGCGACTGCTGCCGATTTACCGTGCCGAACCGGACAGCTTCGATCTGTCATCGGTGCGGCGGTGGTGGCACCTGGCCGCGCCCTGCCCGCCTACCGTCAAGGAGGCCTGGATCGAGATCCTCGGCCCGGAGGCGGTATGGGAACTCTACGGCGGCACCGAACTGCAGGCGCTGACCTTCATCAGCGGCACGGAGTGGCTCACGCACCGAGGATCGGTCGGCCGGGTGGTATCCGGCGAGATGAGGGTGCTCGACGACGACGGTGCCGACTGCCCGCCGGGTGTGGTCGGGGAGATCTATATGCGTCCGCGTCCCGGCAGCCAGCCGACCTATCGCTACATCGGCAGTACCGCGAAGAGCCGCCCGGACGCGATGGGGGCCTGGGACTCCCTCGGCGATCTCGGTTGGTTCGACGAGGAGGGCTATCTGTATCTGGCCGACCGCCGGGTCGACATGTTCACCGTCGGCGGCCGCAACGTCTACCCGGCCGAGATCGAGAATGCGCTGTCTGAACATCCGGCGGTGCTGTCGTGTCTGGTGGTCGGCGTTCCGCACACCGATCTCGGTCAGGTTCCGCACGCATTGGTGCACGCCTCGGCCGAGCACGACCTGGACGAGGCGGCCGTCGCGACGTTCGTCGCCGCACGGCTCGCGGAATACAAGGTTCCGCGCAGTGTCGAGTTCGTCGACACCCCGTTGCGCGACGATGCCGGGAAGGCTAGACGGACGGCGGTCCGCGATGAGGTCATAGCGCGACTGCGCGACTAGACCTCGGATGCCTGCCAGGCGCGAGCGGCGTCCAGTTCAGGTACCAACACTCGGCCTCCAGTCCGATCCGGCGAACATGAGGAGCGGTGGTGGACCAGATCTCCCTGCCCCGGGACTAGAGTTCGGGCGTGGACCGAGCCAGCACGAGGAGATCGTGGTGAATCGCGTCCAGCTGGAGACCGCCGGAGATTCGCGAAACGGTTCACGGGTGCCTTTCGGCTGGAGAGGCCCGTTGACCCGTGCAGGACTTCCGGTTCTGTCGCTACTCGCGTTCTTCGCCATCTGGCAGTTCGCCGCTGCCAGCGGCGTCTGGAACGAGACCTTCATCCCATTCCCCAGCACCGTGTGGCGCGCCTTCATAGACCTCTCGACCGTCCACGACGGGGTCCGCGGGTATGCCGGTTACCTGCTGTGGGAACACCTCTACATGACGCTGAGACGAGTGCTGGCCGGCGTGATCATCGGCGTCGCACTCGGGGTCTTACTGGGCCTGATCATGGGTTCCATCCGTTGGGTGCGCAGCATTGTCGAACCGTGGCTGACTTTTCTGCGCACCCTCCCGCCACTCGCGTACTTCTTCCTACTGGTGATCTGGCTGGGCATCGACGAAGCTCCGAAGGTCACCCTGCTCGCACTCGCCGCCCTTCCTCCCACTGCGGTGGCCACCACCGCCGCCGTCCTAGCAGCGCCGGTCGCGCTGGTGGAAGCAGCGCGCGCGCTCGGCGCCACGCGCTGGGACGTGGTGAAAGACGTCGTGGTCCCGTCGGCGCTGCCGGAGACATTCACCGGCGTCCGACTGGCCGTCGGGATGGCTTACTCCTCCGTGGTCGCCGCCGAGTTGTTCAACGGCATCCCAGGAGTAGGCGGGTTAGTGAAGGATGCCAGTAATTACAACAACACCCCCGTGGTCCTAGTGGGCATTCTCGCCATCGGTATCTCGGGGCTGATCATCGACGGTCTGCTGCGCGGCATCGAACGCCGAGCCGCTCCCTGGAGAGGAAAAGTATGAAAATCAAGAGACTCGCGACCATCGCTATGATCGTCACCGCCGCCCTGTCGGGATGCGCGATCGACAATTCCAAGCCCGATGCCGCCAAGCCGACTGTCCGAATCGCCTACCAGGCCGACCCCAGGGGCGATCTCGTCATCAAGAACAGCAAGTGGCTCGAAGAGGCGCTGCCCGACTACAACATCAAGTGGACCAAGTTCGATTCCGGTGCCGATATCAACACCGCATTCATCGCCAAGCAGGTCGACTTCGGATCGCTTGGATCCAGTCCGGTGGCCCGCGGACTCTCAGCACCGCTGAACATCCCCTACAGCGTCGCCTTCGTCTTGGAAGTTGCCGGCGACAACGAAGCCTTGGTGGCGCGCAATGGCAGCGGCATCGAATCCATCGCCGACCTCAAGGGCAAACGAGTCGCCACCCCATTCGCGTCGACCGCGCATTACAGCCTGCTGGCCGCACTCGCGCAAAACGGAGTATCCGCGAGCGACGTTCAACTGGTGGACTTGCAACCGCAGGCCATTCTGGCGGCCTGGGAACGCGGCGACATCGCCGCCGCATATTCGTGGTTGCCCACACTGGACCAGTTGGAGAAGAACGGCAAAGTACTGATCACCAGCCGCCAGTTGGCCGATACGGGCAAACCCACACTGGTCCTCGGGGCGGTGTCGAATTCTTTCGCCAAGGAGAACCCGAAGGTGGTCGACGTCTGGCGCCAGCAGCAGGCCCGGGCGCTCAACGAAATCAAGACCGATCCCGATGTCGCGGCGAAGGCGATCGCCGCCGAAATCGCACTGAGCCCCGACGATGTATCGCAACAGCTGACCAAGGCGGTCTTTCTCACCCCGGCACAGGAAGCGTCACCGGAGTGGCTGGGCACCGACGGCAAGCCGGGCAATCTCGCTGACAATCTTGAGACTGTCTCGCAGTTCCTGGCCGACCAGAAGCAGATACCAGCGCCTGCTCCGCTGTCAGTGTTCCAAAACGCGATTTATACAACGGGATTGCCCGATGTGCTCACCCGCTGAATAACGGTGAGCAGCTTCGAGAACCCCCCAGATTTGGCTGAGCCGGCTATTGAACTCAGCGCCGTCGAGCACCGCTACGGCCCTACCCCGGTACTGGGTCCCATCGACCTGGTCGTCAACCCGGGCTCGTTCCTGGTGCTCGTCGGCGCGTCGGGGTGCGGCAAGAGCACGATGCTCAGGCTGATCGCCGGCTTTGAATCCCCGAGCCGGGGCCAGGTACTCGTCGCCGGCGCGCCGCCCGTTCCCGGCAAGAGCGCGGGCGTGGTGTTCCAGCAACCACGCCTTTTCCCATGGCGCACGGTGGGCGGGAATATCGAACTCGCACTGAAGTACGCGGGCGTCCGTCGGGATCTACTTGGGGCCCGCCGCGACGATCTGCTGCACCGCGTCCGACTCGAGGGGTTGGCCCACCGCCGAACCTGGGAGATCAGCGGCGGTCAGCAGCAGCGGGTCGCGATTGCCCGGGCGCTGGCCTCCGAGGGTGGCGGGAACTCGCTGCTGTTGCTCGACGAGCCGTTCGCGGCGCTGGATGCGCTCACGCGCGAGCGCCTGCAGGAGGACGTCCGCACGGTCAGTGCCGAGTCCGGGCGCACCACGGTGTTCGTCACGCACAGCGCCGACGAGGCAGTGTTCCTCGGCAGCCGCATCGTGGTGCTGACCCGGCGACCCGGCCGCGTCGGGCTGGACCTGAACGTCGATCTTCCCCGCACCGGCGACAGCGACGACCTGCGTCGTTCATCGGAATACTCCCGGCTCCGCCAGGAAGTCAGCCGCGCAATCAAAGCCGCTGCCACGTGATGGCGAAAATTTCCCAGCTAGCTAGCCGAAAACGATGTGTACACCTTGGTCCAAGGATCCAGCGGTACTTCGACGACCCCGCTGCTCCCGGGTCCATAGTCGAATGGATTGTCCACATCCCTGATAAGCAGAAGCATGTACACGTAAACAACGGAAACTGCGGCCGGCACCAAATACGTCTCGATGCCCGCAGGCAGGTCAGCCACCACCATGAGTCCGAGCGTGACAGCGACGAGCGTCTGCAGCAGCACGTAAGCCGCTGGAAGGTAGTCAGTATTACGGATCACCGAGACACGATTTAAGGCGCCCAAAAGATTGTCGTACGCCGTGTGCACGCCCTGCATATACGGGATTGTGACGAAACCTCCCGGGACTGTGGCACTGGACTTTGCAACTTCGTCAATCACGGGATTTAAGTTCTCGAAGTACACCGCCAACAATTCGTCGAGGGTCTTTCGGGAGAAAAACCAATCGTCGATTGCATGTGCCACTGGAGCCATCCGGGCGTGCACCCAAGAAGCATCGAGGTCGACAACGCGGAGAGCGCGGACGGCATAGTCCTCAATAGCGGCGAAGTTGCCGGCAACAGCAGTGGGAAGTTTCTCACCCTCCTTGTAGTCGGAGAGCACCCCGGAGAGGATGAGCCCCATGACCAGGGCCGCACCTGTGAGCACCGCTGCGGTATCCGCAAAAGGTATGAGGCCGGACTTGCCCGCCAGGCTGTGGAACGTGGTGCGCAAAACGAGAACGCCTATCGCGACTGCTATTGCCCACGCCAAGATACGCCAGTTTTTCAACCGGATCACCCTTCTAAAATCGCCGTCGTTCAATTGTGGAAAATTGGCCTTACCGTACACGACGGTTCTGTACCCGTACTGTTTCACGGAGAAGGCAGCGCGCTGACGAACGGTTGATGCCGCTTCATGCGCCCTTGGCGTCCTACCTGTCTCGGCTCCACAAGCTCACGACGTCGGCGGGCTGTTCAGCCTCTCGCAAGACGCAAAGGGAGTCGCCGTCTAGTCCCAACACGATGGGGATGCCGCGACTGCAGTGCCGAGACCACAATGACAGCGTGTAGGCCCCGGTATCCCTGATGAGCAGCAAATCTCCCGCCTCGATATCAGGGAGCGAGCGATCACGGGCGATGATGTCACCGCCGAAACAGAGCGGTCCACCGACGGTCCACGGTCGTGGTGTGCCCGATTTGGGATGCCCGTCAGCGTCGAGGACAACCATGTCGTGATACCAGTCGCTGGGGTGGTAAACCGGCCGCATCAGGAAGTCACCGCCGACGTGGATCACTGCGAATCGCTGCTGATCGATCGACTTGACGTACTCGACCCGACTCACCGCCCAGCCGCAACTTGCCTGGACAGACCGTCCAAATTCGGTGATCCAGCGCGTCTGGTCGAACTCGCGGACCTTGCTCCGCAGCGCGGCGGTGTACTCCCCGATCGTGGGCTCCTGCCTGTCCGCGCAATGTCGGGCCGGTAGGCCCCCGCCGATGTCGATGGTGGTGATTTGCTGGCGACCCAACCGGCGGTTTATCCAGTCGCGCAGCGTCACGACGCTACCGACGGCCTCGACAAGCCGATCTATGCCGTACCCCTGCGAGCCGACGTGGCTGTGCAAGGTGCTGAGCCACGGGTTCGCGGCAAACGCGTCGAGCACGGCGTCACGCTCGTGCGCCGCGCCGAAAGACACTCCGAACTTCGCGGATCGGCCGGAAGCGGTGGTGAGCTGAATATCTCCGCTGTCACCGGCAGGATTAACCCTTAGTCCCCAGGTTGCCCGCCCCGGTTCGACGCGGGCAAGTTCATCGAAATTGTCGACGTTGACGTGAATTCCCAGCCGTGCCACCTCGGCCAATTCCGCGCGGGTCTTGGCCGGCCCGTCGTAGACGATCTTGCTTGCTTCACATCCCGCCGCCAATGCGAGGTGCACTTCTTCGATCGACGCGGCCTCGAGTCCGGCACCGACTTGCACCGCGGCGCGCAGAACCTCCACCAGCGGGTTGGCCTTGATGGCGATGGCATGAAGAGTTGTGTCTGGAAAGGCGGCAGTCAGCCTTCCCACTCGATTCCGGAGGCGGTTGAGGTCGTGAAACAACGCCGCTCGATCACCATCCCAGAGGCCCTGCGCAAGTGCGTCACGGGTCACCGACGCCATGTCCTGGACACGCATAAGCGGGTCGCGTTCACTCATCGCATCTCGTCCGAATCACACCACTCTGCTAGGCATCGGTTCGATCGTCTCACATTGCGACTTGTTTGACGGGCTCGGCGGTCGTGGCGATGCCATGAGCACACGCCGCCGCGACGGGCTTACTAGGCATTCCGCACCTGTCGTGACACCGACCTGTACGACGCTTCGTGAGCCGGCGGGGGTCTGTTCCGAGTCAAGCCGACTTAATCGATAACGGTTACGGCGGAATCGTCTCGGCTCAGGGCATTACTGAGAGCAGATCGTCGGGTAATGCCGAGCTTACGAAACACGCGGTGCATGTGCGACTCGACGGTACGCAGCGCGAGATTGAGCTGAGCGGCGATCGCTTTATTTGTTTCGCCGCTGGCGGCGAGTTCGGCGATGCGGCGCTCCTGGGGGCTGAGCGTGGCAGGTTTGCTTGAGGATTGCTGCATCAGCCCACCGGAGGCGCGGAGTTCGGCTCGCGCTCGTTCAGCCCAGGGCCGTGCACCGAGGCGCTCAAAGCTTTCGGCGGCAAGCCCGAGTGGGGCGCGCGCTGCGGTATGACGGCGCTGGCGGCGCAGCCACATGCCCTGTGCCAGAGCGATTCTGGCGCGCTCGAAGGGGAACTCGACAATGCCGGGGTGGTCCAAGGCGGACTGGTAGAGGGCCTCCGCCTCGGCGTCGGGTGCCGTCATCGCCGTCATTGCGATGGTCAGAGCCGCGACACGCGGGGAGACCTCTGCCAGGTTCAACCGCACCGCCTCAGCCACGTGGGCGCGGGCTTCGGTGAGCCTTCCGGTGTATACCGCGGCCTCCATCATGTCGAGCATGTGATCGCCCACCTGGATGTTCTTCCGTGGGAATTGCCCGGGAGGGCTGATCCTGATCGCCGCCTGATACGCCGCTTCGTAGTCACCCTCGGCGAATGCAACCCGCACCGCGATTCGCTGTGCGGTGCGCAGAAGCATGTTCATTCCTCGCGCCTGCGACCACGCCGTCACTTCAGCAGCGTTGCGCCGCGCGGTCTCCAAGTCACCCCGGCAGGCGGCGAGCACCCCGAGGTCGGCCAACAGCGTTTGACGAAGCAGTTCGCTGCCGTGGGCGTCGGCGGCCATCTCGACACATGCCGTGCCGATCTGTTCGGCCTCTTCCCAGTGCCCGCAGGCCATCAGATCTAGCAGCACCACCCGCCCGCCCTCGATGGCATCCAGGGATGCGCCGTGCGCGCTGAACTTTGTGAAGCTCGTCATCAGTGGAGCGCGGAACTCAGCCATCGCGTCGGCGCAGTACGCCGGGTAGGACATCATCAGTACGTATCGAGCGGGTACCTGGGAGAGAAACGGAGCATATCCACTCAGCGTCGACCGAATGGCTTGGGTCGTGCTGACAATATCGTCAATTCCAGTGTGGTACAGCAAGATCGCCGGTGACACCGCCGATTGTATGCGGGACACAGTGGCGTTGGTCAGCTCACGCAGATGATCGTCGTCCGCATAGCCGGTGATGAACAGCAGCAGATTGACGAGCCG
>Ga0114964_10001007_pt1 | contig 20838 bp, 19 predicted proteins | sample C_131016_MF_Meta_FD_92638 | JGI IMG/M metagenome (GOLD analysis project Ga0114964, IMG submission 92638) | Freshwater microbial communities from Lake Croche, Canada to study carbon cycling - C_131016_MF_MetaG | ecosystem: Environmental > Aquatic > Freshwater > Lake | place: Lake Croche, Canada...
ATGCGCGAGCGCGGACGAGCCTCTTTTTTTTCGGTCGAACAGCGCAATTCCCATTTCTTGCAAAATGTCGTGCTGTCGATCGTCAAGGTGCAGTGTCATGGTCTTATAGTCTCAAGCTCATGATCATAGCGTTCTCGCGCACCCCTGGGGCGAGGGGATAATAATTTTTTCGCTCCCCCACGGCCCTGAATCCAAAGCGCTCATACACAGCAATGGCGCGAACGTTGCTCACCCGCACCTCTAGCCAAATCCACTGGGCTTTTTCTTGCAGTGATTTGCCCTGTAGGACGTTCAACAGCAGCAAACCCAAGCCCTGCGAGCGACAGTCTTTGTGCACCGTGAGGTTCAGCAGATGCACCTCTTGGTGGCCTTTCATGGCAACAAAGTAACCGAGCAAGGTTTGGTCTTGCCAGAGCAAGTCGCACCAATTGCCGTGTTTTAACGCATCGGTGAAGTTTCCCCGTGTCCAGGGTTTGGAATACGTGGTTTGCTCGATATCAAGCAAGGCGTCAAGTTCAGACTCCTGCAGTGGTTTGATGGACAAGCCCTGGGGAATCAAATCGCCATTGCTCGGCGGCAGTGCTTGCGAGGCGGTGGCAACTTGTGTTTGCCATGTTCCATGATCGAGCAAAGGCAAACGGCTCAACTGGAGGGGGGTCTTGATGGGTTGCTCGGGCATGGCGAGTGAAGCGTCAAACACTTGGAGTTTGCCGGGGTTGGGCGGGTGTGACCACGGCTGGCGTTGTTGGGATGGTTGTTGGGGCCTGGGTGTTCGCGGCTTCTTTGGCCAATGCCCTTTCCTTTGTTGTTTGGGCCACGTGGTCCCTCAAGTACCAAGGTGAGGCGAGACCTGTGCAGGTGGGGTCCAAGCGGTTTGCGCTGTCCGTTGTATCAAGATGGGCAAAGTGCTGTTGGGCCAGGGCCAACAAGGCCAATGCATGCGGCTCACAAACGCACCAGGTGAGTGGTGAGTGGGGCAAGAGGTGAGTGAGGGTCTGATGCTCTTTCACGGCAGTGCCGTTGCCAACCACCAACGTCGGCTCGCTTGAGGTGCAGTCCTCCCAAGGTCTGGGCCAATGAGAGGCCAACTCTGACTCGATGCTGGGGGCTTTGAGACACGCCCAATGGTCTTGTTGCCAAAAGTAGCTGCCCCAATAGACTTGCTGCATGCGCGCATCCAAGGCGCAGACCACGCGTTCTTGCAGGTGACCCATCGAGCGTGCGTTTTGGGCCAAGGTGAGCAGGGTGCTAAACCCCAAGGTGGGGGTGGGCCGCGCCAGCGAAAAGCCCTGGGCCAGGGAGACGGCCGTTCTCAGACCGGTGAATGCGCCAGGCCCTTTGGTGTAGACAATGGCGTGCAGCGACGCAAACGACAATGACAAGGCCTTGAGGCCTTGCAAACAAAGAGGCACGATGTTGGCCGAGGTTTTGGCCTTGTCTGGGAACTCGCCAACCCATGTTTCGTCTCCCTTGGCCAAGGCAATGCTGGGGTGCTCGGTGCTGGTGTCTAAGGCCAAAAGGTTCATGTGGGAATTATCCCCGAATTGGGGCTTGCCTTGGTGTGGCCCCAAAGCCCGTGGTCTTGGGGCAAGGGGGAGAGCCACACCGTTGTCAAGCGGCTGCGAGAGCGGTACAGTTCGTCTTCTTCAACAGATAGGAAAAAGACAGGACAACATGCGCCCACCCAAGAACCTCAACGTATGAAAACCATCTTTCTCTCCCCCAGTTTGTGTTGGAGGCGCTTGAAATTGGAAGCCTTGGTCCGGTGCAGGTCAAGCGTTGCCTGGGTGTTGGGAGCGGTTTGGATCTCCACAGGGTTTTTGCAAGCCGCTGAGTTGGAGTCTGCCCCGCGTCAAGTGGGTGCTGGTCGGCAAAGTGCACTCACGAACTCAGCCGCGCCAGCCTCGCCCAACAAGACAGCCAGCGCACAGGCTCGAGGCGATCCATCATCGCTGGGTGCTGAGCTCGATAGCGAGTTGCCTGCACCGATTCTTCGCTTGATGCAGACACTGGACTTGCCCGCTCAAAGCCTGAGTGTGGTGCTGCGCGATGTGCACTCGGGATTGGAGCCCATGCATTTTCGAGCGCAAGAGGAGCGAAGCCCAGCATCCTTGATCAAACTCGTCACCACGCAAGCGGCGTTGGACTTGTTGGGCCCCGCTTTTGTTTGGCAAACCCCGGTGTATGTGACCGGCCCCATCCAAGGCGGGGTGTTGCAAGGGAGTGTGTATGTGCGCGGCTCGGGGGACCCCAAATTCAATTTGGAAGCGGCCACCAAGATGCTTCAATCGCTCAAAGCCATGGGCGTGCAACGCATTGAGGGCGACTGGGTGATTGACAAGTCGCTCTTTGACGCGCCGGCCAAAGACCCCGGCGCCTTTGATGGGGAGCCCTTCAAGCCTTACAACGTGGGGGCGGATGCGATGCTGGTGAATTTCAACGCCTTGCTCCTGACCTTCACACCCGATGCGGTTTTGCCAGTGGCCCACATGAGGGTGCAGCCACCGCTTTGGGGCTTGCGCTACCCTTTGACCGTGCCATTGTCACCAGGGCCCTGCGCAGACTACCGGGCCATGCTGATGGCAGATTTTTCACGCGCCATGGAGATTCGAATGGTCGGCACCTATCCCAAGGCCTGTGGACAACAAGTGTGGCCCATGGCGCCACCGAGCCCCCAGGAGTACAGTGTGCGAGCCTTGGCGGGTTTGTGGCGGGACTTGGGAGGAGAGATCAGCGGCGAATTCAAGCTCGGTTCTGTGCCCAAAGGATTGATGCCTCTTTGGAGCCAAGACTCGCCCACCTTGGCCGAAGTGATTCGGGACATGAACAAGTACAGCAACAATGTGATGGCCCATCAACTCTATTTGAGTCTGAGTGCATACGCCTTGCAAAAGGGCTCAGACGCGGCTTCCGCACACATCTTGCGCCAGTGGTGGAAGGCGCGATTCACTGCGCCTGAGCCCCTCACGCTAGAGGGTTCAGGACTGAGCCGAGACGATCGAATGAGTGCGCGGGCTTTCACCCAATTGTTGCAATACGCTTGGGAGTCGCCCTACAGCGCCGAGTTGATCGCGTCCTTGCCCATTGCCGGCATCGACGGAACATTGAAAAGGAGCCATGCCTCGGGCGTGGCCCATCTGAAGACGGGAAGTTTGAATGGCGTGCTTGGAGTGGCCGGTTATGTGCAAGGCAAAAACCAACATCGCTACAGTTTGGTGGTCTTGATCAACCACCCCAATGCCGCCAAAGCGAGGCCTTTGATCGACGCTTGGATTGAGTGGGCGGCGAACCGTTGACGGGCGCACCGTTTTGAGCGACTTGGCAGCAGCCCATCGGCCATCACCAGCCCTTGGCGCTTCTCAAAAAGGTATACGCGAAGTTGCCCACCATGCGTTGAGCCACCGGCGTCACATTGATGTTGTCGGCGAACAAATAGGAGTTGTAGTTGGGGTTTGCCGTGGTGGCATTGCACGCGATGCCTGCAGTGAATCCTGGGCAAGCCGCTGAGGTGAGGCCTGCGGTCGAGATGCCGTAGCCTTGCAAATCGGCGCTCAAATAAAGCACCTCCACATCAAAGAGTCTGACCCCTTGACCGGAGACATACATGCCCGCATCGCTGATGATGGCGGTGTTGAAGGCTCGGGTCAAGTCTTTGATGAATTGCGGCAAACCGCCAGCGTAGGCGGGATAGGCTTTGGCAAAGGCAGGCGTGTTGATTTGGGCAAAAGGACTGCCCTTCAAATCGTAAGCATTGAGGAGCAAAATATGCGAATAATTGGCCAATTGAGCACGAGCAAACTGTTGATAGCTGGTGCCCAAAGCGGTGAGTGTGCTCAACGCCAGTGCAGGCGCTTCTTTGCCATTGAGCACCAACAAGGTATGGTTCAAGATGTCATTCATGCCTGCACTGATCACGAGCATGTCTCCCGTCTGAGGCTTGTAGCTTTTGAGCTGAGCGGGCAAGTCCGCCACAGTGGCACTCGGCGTGGCAAAGCCCGAGACGGCGGGATCAAAGCGAATGTTGTAGTCCAGCGCCAATTGGGGAATCCAATTGGTGATGGTGCCATCGTTCACCGTCAGTTGATCGGCATAGGCATTGGCAAGCGTGCCTTGGTAGCTGAAAAAATCTCCCACCACCACGATGCGTGAGGGGAAAAATTCATCGATTTTGGTGCTCGCGCCGCACGATGCGATCAATGCGCACAAGCCCAAATAGGCCAGCCATTGGCCCAGGCGCTTGGCGGGGGTGAGTAATTTGATCTTCATCGATGAGCTCCGTTATTACCCGATAGTTTAACGGGTGTGCGTCAATTTTTTGTGTCCGAGTGGCTCGCACGGCTCAAACGGTCGAAAACACCGGCCCAAGTCGGGCCTGGCGGTGGCGTTTCGATCCAAATTTCATCCACCCCCAAGGCATCAAAATCACGCAAAGTGGCAAAAAGCGTGTGCGCACAGTCCCTTGGGTCGGTGGGCATGGGCCGAAACATCACCCCACTGGGGGATGGGTGGGCTTGAACGACGGCGCTGCGAGCCCAGACGGCCGTGGTGATGTGGGAGTTGCGTGGCTGGGTGAGCGCGCCCCCCGCCAATCCCGTCGCTTCAAGGTGCGCATTGATGGCTTCAAGTTCAACCGCAATGTGTGCCGCCGTCAAAAGCCTCACCCGGGCTGTCGGGGCGTAATGCGAGGCCAGGGTTCCTGAGGCCTTGGGCGCGCTTTCATGGAGTGCATTTGCCACGGGGTTTTGTGCCTCATCAAGCTCGTCTTGCCGTAAAACTCGCTCTTGGAGTGTTTTTTCTAGGGCGGTTTGATCGATGAGCCCAGGGCGCAACAAAATCGGCACCCCACGCGTGCAGTCAATGATGGTCGACTCAATGCCAATGTCACAGTCTTGTGTGCCCAGCACCCTCAAGTGGGGGCCAAACTCATCCCTCACGTGGGCCGCGCGGGTGGGGCTCACTCGGCCAAAGCGATTGGCACTGGGGGCCGCCACGCCTTGAACGCCCAACACACGGGCTTCGTTCAATAGCGCCAGGGCCACGGGATGGGAGGGCCAACGCAGGCCAATGCTCGCCTCTTGCGCCGTGGCGGCATGGGCCACACCGGGGCGTTTTTGAAGGATCAAGGTGAGCGCTCCAGGCCAAAACGCGTGCATGAGGGTCTTGGCAAAGGCGGGAATGTGTTGGGCATAGTGCTCGACGCAGTCCCAGTGGGCAATGTGCACGATCAAGGGGTGGTTGCTCGGGCGCCCTTTGAGCTTAAAAATCTGTTCAACCGCAAGGTCATTGTCCGCATCGGCTCCCAAGCCATAGACCGTCTCTGTGGCAAACGCCACCAGCTCTCCGCGATGTAGCGCTTGCGCTGCTGCTTGAACTTGCGTCGTGTCCGGGCTTGGAGAGGTCATGTGGGACTCAAAGCATTGACAAGCCGGGTCTTGTCCGCTTTCAACACGGGGCCAGACACCCCCAGGCCCACGCCATCAAGGCCCAAGAGTGCCAGGCATTGGGTCACGGTGCTCTGCACGTCTTGGGGGGTGTGGCCTGTGATGTTCAAGTGGCCCATTTTGCGCGCGCGTCGCGCTTCGAGCTTGCCGTACAGGTGAAGATGAGTGCCTTGCAGGGCCAGCACACGCGACCAGTCGGGCTCGATCGGCGCAGCGCCCCCATGCCCACGAATGGGCGAGGGGTCCAGCCACAAATCCCCAAGCAAATTGAGCATGACGCAGTGGCTGTGTTGGATGACCGGGGTCAAGGGCAGTCCCACCAAGACGCGCAGTTGCAATTCAAACTGCGACGTGGCGCACGAGTTCAGGCTGTGGTGACCACTGTTGTGTGGTCTGGGGGCCATTTCATTGACGACCCAGTGAAATGGGGAGCCCTGATGCCCAGCGGTGGCGATTGACTTGTTGCCTTCAAGGACAAAGAACTCCACACAGAGCACACCGACATAATCGATCGATTGGGCCAAGGTTTGGGCCGCGTGCTGGAGCTCTTCTTCCAGAGAGGGCTCCACCCAGCCAGGGAACACCGTGCTGGAGAACAAGATGCCGTGGTGGTGTTGGTTGATTTGAATGGGCAAGTGCACACAGTGGCCTGTGGGCGTGCGTGCCAAGATCACCGAACACTCGGCCCACAGAGGGAGTTTCTTTTCAAGGACACACGTCAATGCCAGCGTTCTTTGGCTGGCTTGCAGCTGGGCGTAGGCGGCGGGCAAATCCTCTGCGGTGTTCACCACCACTTGGCCTTTGCCGTCGTAGCCCAAGCGGGCGGTTTTAAGAATGCCGGGAAAGAGCCCTTGGGGTGCGAGGGCCAAATCGTTTTGGGTTTCAATGACACAAAAAGGCGCCACGGGTAGACCTGAGCGCTGAATGCTGGTTTTCTCAAGCACGCGGTCTTGTGCCACGCGAACCGTCGCGGCGCTTGGGCTCACGCCCAAGCCGTGCGCGAGGCGCTCAAGCGTTTGGGCGGGCACGTTTTCAAATTCCGTGGTCACCCGAGTGGCCAACAGGCTCAGCGCTTTCAAACCTTCTTCTTGGGTGTAATCGGAGCACAAGAAATGCTCAGCCAGGCCACTGGCAGGACAAGTGGGGTCGGGGTCCAACACAGCGGTCTTGTACCCCATGGACTGAGCGGTTTGCACCAGCATGCGACCGAGCTGCCCACCTCCCAACACCCCAATGCACGCTGGAGGTGCCAAATAGGTCAAAGCGCCCAGCGCTGGGCTATTGGGGTTGGGGTCAAGTGTCATGGGGACCTACTTGGGTGTTCAGGGCGATGGCGGTGTGGCAACGAGCACACTTTGGCGAGCCGCTTGGGTTTGGGCTTCGCGGTAGGCTTGGAGTTTGACTTGCAAAGCTGGCTCATGCAGTGCTAGCATGGCCACTGCAAAGAGGGCGGCGTTGGCCGCCCCACTGTTGCCAATGGCAAAGGTGGCCACGGGGATGCCCTTGGGCATTTGAACGATGCTGTGCAGGGAGTCGACCCCGTGCAAGTGCTGTGTCGCCACCGGAACGCCCAAGACGGGAATGGTGGTTTTGCTCGCCAGCATGCCAGGCAAATGGGCCGCCCCCCCAGCACCCGCGATAATGGCAAGCAAACCTGCTGCCTGGGCACCTTGGGCGTAGGCGAACAAATCGTCAGGCATGCGGTGAGCAGAAACAACGCGTGCTTGAAACGGGATGTCGAACTCTTGGAGAATGCGGGTGGCGTGTTGCATGGTGTCCCAATCCGATTGGGAGCCCATCACGACACCAATGAGTGCTTGAGTCATGGGGTGTTGCCTTGGAGGCACTGGTGTGCAGGTGAAGTGATTTTAATGGTTAGATGAGGAGCATGAGTCAATGATAGAAGTCAGCGTTGAAAATTTTGAGTTGGAGGTGATGCAAGCCTCCATGGAGACACCCGTGTTGGTGGACTTTTGGGCGCCGTGGTGCGGGCCGTGCAAAGTCATTGGCCCCTTGCTCGAGCAGCTTGAAGAGGATTATCAAGGGCGTTTCAAGTTGGTCAAAATCAACTCCGATGATGAGCAACAAATCTCCCAGGCCTTTGGCATCAAGAGCCTACCGACGTGTATTTTGCTCAAGCAAGGGCGCCCTGTGGATGGTTTCATGGGGGCATTGCCCCAAGGACAGATCAAGGCGTTTTTGGACAAACACCTCCCCTCCATTGAGGAGCTGACGGCATTGGAGGATGCCCAAGAGGCCCAGGCCCTGTTGGAAGAGGGCGATGCCCAGGCGGCCATGGTGAAGTTGCAAGAAGCTTTGGCGCTCAACCCCGCCAACGACGATGCCCGCTTTGACTATGCCAAGTTGCTCATTTTGGAAGGTGATTTGGAGCTCGCTCAAGAGGTCTTGTCCCCGGCGTTGGCACAAATTCCAAGAGCGTTGCGCTTTGATGCCTTGAGCCACTGGCTTGCGTGCTTGCAGTTTGTTCAAACCGACCCCCATGGTCAATGGAGCCAAGCGCAGTTTGAGGCGCATTTGCAAAACAACAAGCGCGACTTTGACGTTCGTCTCGCGCGTGCACGTTGCTGGGTGGCCAGTGGTGAGATGCCTCAGGCGATGGAGGAGTTGCTGGAGATCATCATGCGGGACAAAACGTGGTCAGAGGAAATTGCCAGAAAACTCTATGTGGCGATTTTGGAGCTCATGACGCCCCCGCCTGCCAAAGAAGCACAAACCAAGAGCGACACCAGCGAAGGCGGGATTGCCTTGACCACCCAAGTGACGCAGCACGATGATCCACGCCTGGAGTTGATCTCCAAATACCGTCGCCGCTTGAGCAGTGCGCTCAACTGAGCGTGATTTTTGGGAGGGTTGAGGGGCCCGATCGGGGTGCTGGACCTTGGCGCTAGTCTTTGGCGTTGGTCTTTGTGCTCAATCTCGCCCACACCTCTTGGTATTTGAGCGCTGTTTGCTCGATCACGCTTTGGGGCAAGGTGGGCGCTGGCGCAGTTTTATTCCATGACTCGCCCTTGGAGGAGCGGTACTGCTCCAGCCAGTCGCGCAGAAATTGTTTGTCAAAACTCGGTGGATTGACCCCGACACGGTAAGTCTCGAGCGGCCAGTAGCGAGATGAGTCTGGGGTCAAGACCTCGTCCATCAAGACCACTTCGTCTTGGTCATTCAAGCCGAACTCAAATTTGGTGTCTGCGATGATGATGCCGCTCTTGAACGCGATGCGCCGAGCCTCCAAATACAGCGCCAGGCTCGTGTCTCGCACCTGTTGGGCCAAGTCTGCGCCGATGAGCTGGGCCATTTGAGCGTAAGAGATGTTTTCATCGTGCTCGCCCATGGCGGCCTTGGTCGCTGGAGTAAAGAGCGGTGTGGGGAGCTCGCTGGCGTTTTGCAAACCTGGTGGGAGTGCCTCAGCGCAAACGGTTTGCTGGGTTTGGTATTCGGCCCACGCGCTGCCGGCCATGTAGCCACGAACCACCGCCTCCACGGGCAAGGGGCGCAGGCGCTGAACCAGCATCGAGCGGCCCTTGACTTGAGACACCTCTGCGGGGCTCACCACTGATTCGGGCTCGAGGTGGGTGAGGTGGTTGGGGCAGATGCTGGAGAGTTGGTCAAACCAAAACAAGGCCATTTGGGTGAGCAAGGCACCTTTGCCGGGAATGGGCTCACTCATCACCACGTCAAAGGCGCTGATGCGGTCACTGGCGATCATCAGCAGTTGGTGCTCTCCCACTGCATAGTTGTCACGCACTTTGCCGCGTGCGAGCAAGGGCAAGGATGTCAACGTGCTGGTGTGCAAAGAGGTGTTCATGGATCGCGTGGGGTGTTGGGGAAAGAAGTGGCCTGTGGACGTTCACGCCCGTGTTGGTGAGCCAGCCATCCGGTACAAAGCACCTGGGCCGTGGACTTGGTCTTGGTCTTGGTCTGAGCCTGTAGGGCGCAGAGCAAGACGCTTTTTTACAGCGCTTTGTCCGCTCCAGAGACCTCTTGGGAGCGGGGCACGCAGGCCACAAAGCGCACTGAATACCCCTGACTAGGCAAGGCTTAGGCAACCACTTGTGAGAGGTGGCCGCTGCTGTATTTGGCCGCCACGAATGGCAACGATTCGCACTTGATTTTTTGACCTTGGCCCTCACAGCCAAATTGTTGATAGCGTTCAATGCAGATTTTTTTGGCGGCCAATTTGGCCGGCTTTAAAAATTCTCTGGGATCGAACTTGCTGGGGTTTTGTGCCATGAACTCGCGCACCGCCGCCGTCATGGCCAAACGGATGTCGGTGTCGATGTTGATCTTGCGAACACCGTGTTTGATGGCCTCTTGAATTTCAGAAACGGGCACGCCATAAGTCTCTTTCATCTCACCGCCAAACTCGCGAATTTTGCTCAGCAAGTCTTGTGGAACGCTCGAGCTGCCATGCATGACCAAATGGGTATTGGGGATGCGTTGGTGAATTTGTTTGATGCGCTCAATGGCCAAGATGTCGCCGGTGGGCATGCGCGAGAATTTGTAGGCGCCGTGGCTCGTGCCAATGGCGATGGCCAAGGCGTCAAGTTGGGTGCGCTTGACAAAATCAGCCGCTTGTTCAGGGTCGGTCAAGAGTTGTTCGCGGGTCAGCACGTCTTGTGAGCCGTGGCCGTCCTCTTGGTCGCCTTGCATCGTCTCCAGAGAGCCCAAGCAGCCCAGTTCACCTTCTACCGTGATGCCCTTTTTATGGGCCATGGCCACCACTTTGGTGGTGACGTCCACGTTGTAGTCGTAACTGGCCACGGTTTTGCCGTCTTCCATCAAACTGCCATCCATCATGACCGAGGAGAACCCCAGGTCAATGGCGCCTTGGCACACCAAGGGGCTTTGGCCGTGGTCTTGGTGCATGACGACCGGGATGTGGGGGTAGGTTTCGATGGCCGACTGGATGAGGTATTTTAAAAACGTCTCGCCCGCGTATTTGCGCGCACCCGCACTGGCTTGCATGATGACGGGCGAGCCCGTTTCTTGCGCTGCTTCCATGATGGCTTGAACTTGTTCAAGGTTGTTCACATTGAATGCTGGAAGTCCATAGCCATTGGTTGCGGCATGGTCGAGGAGTTCACGCATGGAGACGAGTGCCATATTGAGATCCTGATCTGAAAAAAATGAAGAATAAAAGAGACGAAGAATTTTAAACCTGAATGGGCGCTCGGCTGGCCTAGCCCACTTTGGTGATTTTGAGCATGTTGGTGCCTCCCGGCGAGCCCATGGGTTCGCCACACGTGATGGCGTAGACATCGCCCGTTTGTACGATGCCTTTGCCCAGCAAATGACCCTCGGCTTGTTTGAGGGCCGTGTCACGGTCGGTGCTCGTGTCCATGAGCAAGGGGGTGACGTTGCGGTACAGGGCCATTTTGCGCTGGGTGCTGAGTTTGCTGGTGAGCGCGTAAATGGGGATGTGGATGCGGTGACGACTCATCCAAAGTGCGGTCGAGCCCGAGTCGGTCAAGGCCACCAGGGCTTTCGCGCCCAAGTGGTGGGCGGTGAAGAGTGCGCCCATGGCGATGGTTTGATCGATGCGGGAAAAGGTTTTCCCGCTGAAGTCGCCATCAAGCTCGATTTGTTCGGCCGATTCTGCTGCCAAACAAATTTGCGCCATCTCTTGCACGGTTTCTAGCGGGTATTTGCCCGCGGCGGTCTCAGCGCTCAGCATGACCGCGTCAGTGCCGTCCAAGACCGCATTGGCCACATCGCTCACCTCCGCGCGGGTGGGCACGGGCAAGGTGATCATGCTCTCCATCATTTGGGTGGCGGTGATGACGAGCTTGTCATGCGCCATGGCGCGGCGAATCATGTGCTTTTGCAGTGCCGGCACGGCCGCATTGCCCACCTCCACGGCCAAATCGCCTCGAGCAACCATGATGCCGTCACTCGCTTTCAAAATTTCTTCCAGTTGCGGGATGGCTTCAGCACGCTCAATTTTGGCGATCAAGGCAGGTTTGTATTTGTAGGGCGCGGCGGCCACATTGGCCAACTGGCGTGCGAGCTCCATGTCGGTGGCGGTTTTGGGGAAACTCACCGCCAAATAATCCGCTTGAAAACTCATGGCGGTTTTGATGTCTTCCATGTCCTTGGCCGTCAGCGCCGGAGCGGTGAGGCCACCACCCTTTTTGTTGATGCCTTTGTTGTTGGACAAGACCCCACCGATTTGCACGCGGGTGTGAACTTGTTCGCCCAGGACTTGGGTCACTTCCAAGACGATCAGTCCGTCATTGAGCAGCAGCATGTCACCGGACTTGACATCTTGAGGCAATTCTTTGTAGTCCAAGCCCACACCCTCGGTGTTGCCCAAAGCCCTGCGAGATGCGTCCAAAATAAAGGCCTGGTCTTTGATCAGGGTGATGTGGCCGTCTTCGAATTTGCCCACTCGAATTTTGGGGCCCTGCAAATCGGCCATGATGGCGACTTCGCAGCCGGCACGCACAGCGGCTTCGCGAACCAAGCGAGCGCGATCGATGTGGTCTTGGGCCACGCCGTGGGAGAAATTGAGTCGCACCACGTTCACGCCGGCCCGAATCATCGCTTCAAGCATGGCGGGGTCGCTTGAAGCGGGCCCCAAAGTGGCGACAATTTTGGTGGAGCGCTGGAGTGTGTTTTTGAGGATGGTCATGGACACAGATTGTCCCATGAAAGGGCCTGCCCTGTTGGCCAATGTGAGCCAAATGGTGGGGCCAGAATTGGGCGAGGGAGAAGGATGACAGCGTATCACTGGACGTCGAGGGTGTGGGCTGCCCAGGCCCTTGGAGGCTCCACGCAATGGCCTCAAATGAAAACAAAAGACGTCTTTATGGTCGGCAATGTCCCTGAATATAAACGATAAATGTCAAAGAAATTTGGGTTTTTAAGTCCGAGCATGGATAATTGAAGGCTTCATGAGGACAAGACGACTCGGGGATCGTGTGGAACTGGGTTGGGCTTGTCTTTGAATTTCACCCGTTGACAATTTTTTTGGTGTTCTCCCAAGTTTTGGGGTGGCATCTGAATGCTTGTTGCCTGTACCCTTTGATGCTTCCTAGATGAATACACCTCAAGTCCCGATTGACATTGATCAACCCATGCCCCACCGAAAAATCATTCGGGAGTGGCTCATTCCTTTGGCCGACAGAAGCACGCTCAAGGCGATGGTGCTGCTGTTGCTTGATTTGTCCATCTGGGCGGCCTTGATGGCAGGCACTGTGGTGTTCGAGTCATTGTGGCTCAAATTGATTTGCTCGCTGGTGTGTGGTTTTTGGATTGGTCGCCTCTTCATCATTGGACACGATGCGTGTCACCAAAGCCTCACGCCCCACCGCACGCTCAACAAGTGGTTGGGTCGAATTGCATTTTTACCCTCGCTCACCCCGTTCAGCCTGTGGGACATTGGGCACAATGTGGTGCATCATGGATACACCAATTTGAAGGGTTTTGATTTTGTTTGGGCTCCGTTGACCCAAAGCGAGTACCAATCCATGGGCGCCATGCAGCGCCTCATGGACCGCATTTACCGCAGCGGTTGGGCCCCGGGTCTTTACTACATGATTGAGATTTGGTGGAACAAAATGTTTTTCCCCAATAAAACCAACATGCCCACGCGCCGTCCGATCTTCATTCAAGACAATGTGTTGGTGTCCGCTTTTGGATTGGTGTGGCTTGGCGTCACCGCCTGGGGTGCTGTGCAGGCCGAGCAATCGATTGCCGTCGTTTGGCTCTTCAGTGTGGGAATTCCCTTCTTATTTTGGTGTGCCATGATTGGTTTTGTGGTGTATGTGCACCACACCCATGTTCGCGTGTCTTGGCACGATGATCGTGCGGCGTGGTCCAAAGCGCAGCCCTTTGTGTCCACCACGGTGCACCTGACCTTCCCCTTCAAAATGGGGGCCATGATGCACCACATCATGGAGCACACGGCGCATCACGTGGACATGAGCATTCCTTTGTACAAATTGAAACAAGCGCAGACCAAGCTGGAAACCATGTTGCCCCAACGCATCATTGTGCAGCCCTTTTCATGGGGCTGGTACTTTGAGACGGCACGCAGTTGCAAGTTGTATGACTTCACGCTGCGGTGCTGGACGGACTACCAAGGCCAAGCCACTTCGACACCAGCACCGTTGCCCCAGGCCCATTAAAACCAGGCATTGCTTGCGCGGGTCCGCCCCAAAAAAGCCATCCCAGGGATGGCTTTTTTCATGGAGGATTGGGCTCAGGCCATGTTCCCTTTGCCAAGAGGGCTGGGTGCTTAACGCTTTTGTGCCCTGGCTTTGAGCACTTCAAAGGCGGGCAGTGTTTTGCCCTCCAAGACTTCTAAAAAGGCGCCGCCCCCAGTGGAGATGTAATCGATGTCGTTGGACAAATGGTATTTGGCTATGGCGGCCAAAGTGTCTCCGCCACCGGCCAAGCTGAAGGCCTCAGAGGCAGCAATGGCGCGTGCCAATGATTCAGTTCCCTTGGCAAAAGCGTCAAACTCGAACACACCGATTGGACCGTTCCAAACGATGGTGCCGGCTTTGGCCACTTCTTGGATGAGGGTCGCTGAAGTTTGTGGGCCAATGTCCAAAATCAGATCATCGCTTTGCACGTCTTGGGCTGCTTTGATGGTGGCTGTGGCTTGCGGACCAAATTCTTTGGCCACGACCACGTCGCTTGGAATCGGCACTTGAGCACCCCGGCTTTTCATGAGGGCCATGACTTGGCGTGCTTGCTCGACTTGGTCGGGTTCACAAAGACTTTTGCCGATGGGCAAGCCACACGCCAGCATGAAGGTGTTGGCAATGCCGCCGCCCACAATCAGGTGATCGACCTTGCTGGCCAAGGACAGCAAAATGGACAATTTGGTGGAAACTTTCGAGCCCCCAACGATCGCGACCAAGGGCCTTTTGGGGTTGGCCAGGGCACGCGAGATGGCCAAGATTTCTGCACTCAAGAGCGGCCCCGCACAGGCCACGGGCGCCAACTGGGCCACGCCGTAGGTGCTGGCTTCGGCACGGTGAGCGGTGCCGAATGCGTCGTGCACGAAGACATCGCACAGTGAGGCCATTTGTTGCGACAGAGCAGCATCGTTGGCTTTTTCGCCCACATTGAAGCGGCAATTCTCTAGCATCACCACCTCACCGGCTTTGACGCTCACGCCCGAGACCCAGTTTTTCAGCAAAGGCACGGGTTTTCCAAGCAACGCGCTCAATCGCTCAGCAATCGGCGCGAGTGAGTCCTTGTGGGTCCATTGCCCTTCCTTGGGCCGTCCCAAATGACTGGTGACCATGACCGCAGCACCGGCCTTCAAGGCCATTTCAATGCAAGGAATGGAGGCTTGAATGCGGGTGTCTTCGGTGATGTGGCCCTCGTCATCTTGTGGCACGTTCAAGTCAGCTCGGATGAGCACGCGTTGGTTGTGAATGTTGCCTTGAAGGCATAGGTCAGCAAAGGCAATAAAGTCCATGGCGGTTGTGATGAAAGGGTTGGGAAGAACGGGTGAGGAAGAACGCTTTGCGCTCTCGAGCAGGGGTTTGAGTTAGAGAAAGACCCAGAAAACAAAGTGGAACAATTTTAGCGCTCTATGAGCCGGCTCAGGCGGTGAGGACACGTTCAAGCGCCAACCCAAATGTGCAGTGGCAAGTAAACTGACATGCCCACCACGATCACCCCCAAGAGCGAGGGGTTGTGTTTTCTGAGCACCATGTAGTAAATCACCCCTGCCAAGCAAGCCATCCATCTTGCATCAAGCCAGGTGTGTATCCACTCGCCGTGCGAGGTGAGCACTTCAGGCGCAATGACGGCGAGTAGCGCAGCAATGGGGGCGTATTCAAGAGACCGCTCCAACCAGTGGGGTAGCTCAAAGGCCTGGTCAGAGAGCACAAAAAATCCGCGGCTGAGCACCGTGACGACGGCAAGGCCGAGGATGATCCCAAGGTGCTCCAAATCAAAGTCAAGCATGTGGTCGCCTCAAGGTGCTGGTGAGTGAGGTTTGGCGAGCGACGTGTAGCGCTCTAAGCCCAAACAGATCAACACGCTCACCACCATGGCAAACAAAATGTTGAGCTTCAGTGGCCATGCAACGGTGAGACACGCCGCCACGCTGGCCAGCACCGCCACCAACCAACGCCTGGGGCTGTTGACCATCTTGCACGTGAGGCCCACGAGCGCCAAAATACCCGCAAACCCAACGCCCCATTGTGCGGGAATGTATTGGGTGAGAAAGATTCCCAAGATGCTGCCGCTCATCCAGCTGGCCCAATTCAAAAAGGCGTTCCCAGCCAAGTAGGCTTGCTCAATGCTTCGACCTTCGGGGTCGGTGGCCGGCGTTGGAAATCGTTGGGTGAACTGGACATACGTGATGTCTGCTGTGAAATAACTCGCACCAAGCCGATACCAGCGGGGGTGGTGTGCGAGGTAAGCGCGCAAATGGGCACTGAAGACCACGAATCTCAGGTTGACACAAAAAGCCGTGGCCAGCACCACACTCCAAGGAGCGTTCACGGCCAAGAGGGGCAAGACTGCGAGTTGTGAGCTTCCTGCAAACACCAAGAGCGTCATGGCCAAGGCGTCGGCCTGGCTGAGTCCCGAGTTGACCATGGCCACACCCGTCATGAGGCCCCACGCAAAAATGCCCACACACACACTGGCAATGCTGGTGAGCCCTTCTTGGAAGGCGGGGTGGGTGAGGTTGCGCCGCAAGAAAAACATGCTCAGACGGGGCGCTCAAGGGTTTTCATGGTCGGCCCACGCCTGGGGAGGCTGGCGTGCAAGCGTCAAGGTCCAAGCGTGTGCCCACTGGCAAGGCATGGCCTTGTAAAAACGCTTTGACGCCCATGCGTTGGTGGCCTGCACGCTGCAGTTGCACAATGCGAAGCACACCACGGCCACATTGCACATCGACTCCTTCTTCGCCAACACCCACGATTTCCCCCGGTTGGTGGGTCTGGTCTTGAGTTGGCGTGGCTTCAGGCAACGCGAGTGCATCCCAGACTTTGATGGTTTGATTTGACAGCGACAAGCTGCACCCCGGAGCGGGATTGAAAGCCAAGACTTGTCGCATGAGGGACAAAGCGTCTTTTGACCAGTCCAAGGCCGACTCTGCTTTGCTGATTTTGTGGGCATAGCAAGTGCCAACACTGTCTTGAGCGGTGGCTTTCAAATGGGGGAGTTGCACTAAGGTTTGCACAATGAGGCGAGCACCCATTGCGGCGAGCCGGGTTTGCAATGTCAAGCTGCTGTCATCGCGGGCAATGGAGACGGCTTCGCGCATCAATACCGCACCCGTGTCCAGGCCTTCGTCCATTTGCATGATGCACACCCCACTCTCGCTGTCACCGGCTTGGATGGCGCGTTGAATCGGCGCAGCCCCGCGCCAGCGGGGCAACAAGGACGCGTGGATGTTGAGGCAGCCCTTGGGGAAAAGGCTCAAACACCAAGCCGGCAAGATGAGTCCATAGGCGACCACCACCATCAACTCGGCGCCCGTTTGAGACAAGGCCTGTTGGGCCGCGTGCGCCTCTTGGGCATGCAGTCCATCTAGGCGCAGGCTTTTGGGTTGCAGCACAGGCAGTTGGTGGGCCTGGGCAGAACGTTTGACGCTGGAGGCTTGAAGTTTCAGGCCACGCCCAGCCGGGCGATCGGGTTGGGTGAGCACGGCGACCACCTCATGGCCGGCATGGATCAAGGCTTCAAGCGCTTGAGTGGCAAAGTCTGGTGTTCCAGCAAAGGCGATGCGCATGAAAAAATGGGGTGGTGGAGGATGTCGTCGTGTATCCAGAGCGAGTGACCCAGAGGCGCACCGGCGTGCATCTGTGAGTCACTGGCGATGGCAAGAAAAATCAATCAAGACCCAGCAAGTGTCCCGTCAAGGGGTGGTGTTGTGCCGCTGGGCCTTTAGAAATTTTTTCTTGATTCTAGAGCGTTTGAGCGGGGACAAATACTCTACAAAAACGCGACCCAGCAAATGGTCCATTTCGTGTTGAATGCACACAGCGATCAACTCTGTGGCGTGAAGGCTGTGGCGCTCACCTTTGAGGTCAAGGTAGGAGACACGAATTTCTTTGGCGCGTTCAACACCATCAAAGATGCCGGGGACAGACAAGCAGCCCTCCTCTGCGATGACCATTTCATCGCTTTTTTCCGTGACCTCGGGGTTGATCAAGATCCATGGATCCTGGCGTTCTTCAGAGGTGTCCATGACGATCAAGCGCAAGTGAACGTCCACTTGCGTGGCGGCCAAACCGATGCCATTGGAGTCGTACATGGTCTCCAGCATGTCCTTGGCCAACACCTCCAGATCATGATCAAACACACTCACTGGTTTGGCCACGGTGTGGAGTCTTGCGTCGGGATAACAAAGAATGGGTAACAAAGCCATGGGGAATAGTGTCCTCGTTGTTCGGTGTCTGTCATGGACTCGATGAAAAGATATTATAAAAATCTTGAGGCCACCTTGTTGAAAAAAGTTCAAGGCTTGGAGAATTAATGCCTTAAAAAATCAAAAATAAAAACGATAAAAACGGCAAAAAAAGAGGTATATTGAGGCCATGTTTGAAGTACTCGTTTATGTCTACGAAAACTATTGGCAAGCCGATGCTTGCCCTCAACTCGACCATTTGGGGCGCAAGCTTTCTGCCGTGGGTTTTGACCCCGAGGAGATAGAGCAAGCCTTGACTTGGTTGGCGGGTTTGAATGTGGTTGCCCACAACGCGCAGTTCGTTGATGACAGCCAAGTGAGCCCGACGCCGAAGCTGTCGTGGTCCTTGGCGGAGGGTGCGAGTGCGCTGGAGACGGTGCACAGCAGCCCCAAACCGCAGTCCAGCACCAGTTTGCGGGTCTACTCCATTGCCGAACAAGATCACTTGGGTGCAGAGAGCTTGGGCTTTGTGAGCTTTTTAGAGTCAGCCGGCGTGTTGCCTGCCAATATGCGAGAAATTGTGGTGGATCGGGCCATGGCGGTTCCGGGTCGACCGGTGAGCATCGATGACTTGAAGATCATCGTCTTGATGGTGTTTTGGAGTGCGGGCATTGAGCCCGACGCCCTCATTTTGGATGAACTCTGTGATGACAACCGCGAGCGAGTCGCGCATTGAGTCGTCATGAGCGGTGCGCAAGAGCGCCAAAACGGATGGGACCTTTTGAAATACAGGGCCGATGTCTTGATCAGGTTACCGACCCATCCCAACCTCTGGAGTGAGGAACTGTTCCCACTCAATTGCTCAACCCTTAACGCACAATCACCGCCTTCACTGCCCTCAAACCACCGCACCAGAATTCGGGTCCTCTGGATCTGAGCCTTTGGGTGTGGAGCCCTTCATCAAGTCCTCGCGCTCAATGCCAAGCCACATGGCAATGGCTGCGGCCACAAACACCGAGGAGTAAATTCCAAACAAAATGCCAATGGTCAAGGCCAACGCAAAATAGTGCAGGCTCGGTCCTCCAAAGAGCAACATCGAGAGCACCATGAGTTGTGTGCAACCATGGGTGATGATGGTGCGGCTCATGGTCGAGGTGATGGCATTGTCGATGACTTGGATGGTGGTGAGTTTTCGGTAGCGGCGAAAATTCTCTCGAATACGATCAAAAATCACCACCGATTCATTCACCGAGTAGCCCAGCACCGCCAAGACGGCGGCGAGCACGGGGAGTGAAAACTCCCACTGGAAAAAGGCAAAAAAGCCCAAAATGATGATCACATCGTGCAAGTTGGCCACGATGGCCGCGACAGAAAATTTCCATTCAAAGCGTATTGCCAAGTAGAGCATGATGCCTGCCACCACAAAGGCCAACGCTTTGAGGCCATCGATGGCCAATTCATCCCCCACCTGAGGCCCAACGAACTCGGTGCGACGCAATTGAGCGCTGTTGTCTGTTGCCTTGAGGGCGGCAAAGACCTGGTCGTTTTGGCTTGACGCTGACGTGCCCTTGCCTGCAGGCAAGCGAACCAAAATGTCTTGGGACGAACCGAAATTTTGCAATTGAACGTCCTTGAGACCCAGGTCCTGCACCGCGTGTCGGGCCGCATCGAGGTCGACGGCGTGTGGGTAATTCACCTCCATCAAGGTCCCCCCGGTGAATTCCACAGACAGGTTCAGGCCATTGGAGAAGAGGAAAAAGACTGCGGCCAAGAAGGTGATCAACGAGACCGTGTTGAACGCCAGTGCATGGCGCATGAAGGGAATGTCGCGACGAATTCTAAAAAATTCCATGGAAAGTGTTCCTTATTCAGCCCCAAGGCCGTTGGATGCAGTGGGGGTTGGCTCACCATGGGGGCGCCAGACGGTGCCAATGGAGACGCTCACCAGTTTCTTTTGACGGCCGTACCACAAGTTGATCAAGCCGCGCGAGAAAAACACCGACGAAAACATGCTGGTCATGATCCCTAGGCAGTGCACCACTGCAAATCCACGAACTGGCCCTGAGCCAAAGGCCAAGAGTGCCAGACCAGCGATCAAGGTGGTCACATTGGAGTCCAAAATCGTGGCCCAGGCGCGGTCATAGCCCGCATGGATCGCTGCCTGAGGGGAAACGCCCGAGCGCAACTCTTCGCGGACACGCTCATTGATGAGCACATTGGCGTCAATGGCCATGCCAAGAACCAGCGCCATCGCGGCCATGCCGGGGAGGGTCAAGGTGGCTTGCAGCATCGACAAGAGGGCCACCAACAGCAACAAATTGACCGCCAGCGCCACGCTGGAGATCAGGCCAAAAAAGAGATAGTAAATGATCATGAAGGACGCCACACCGACAAATCCCCAGGTGACACTGTCAAAACCTTTGGCAATGTTTTCTGCGCCAAGGCTGGGTCCAATGCTGCGCTCTTCAATGATTTCCATGGGTGCGGCCAAAGAGCCCGCACGCAACAAAAGCGCCACATCGTTCGCCTCTTGGGTGCTCATGCGACCCGAGATCTGAACACGCCCGCCACCAATCTCGGAGCGGATCACGGGGTCGGTCACGACCTCGCCCTTGCCCTTTTCGAACAGCAAAATCGCCATGCGTTTGCCTATATTGTCGCGGGTCACATCGCGAAAGATCCGCGCGCCTTTGGCGTCCAGCGTCAAATGAACGGCTGCCTCTTGCGTCTGGCTGTCAAAACCCGGCTGTGCATCCGTCAAGTTCTCGCCTGTGAGGAGGACTTGTTTTTTGACAATCACCGCTTGGCCGCTGCGCTCCAAAAACCGCTCATCGCCAAAGGGCACCACGCCATTGGCGCTCAACTCGGCCGACTTGGCTTCGCTGCTGTCGTCGACCATGCGCACTTCCAGTGTGGCGGTGCGACCCAAAATGTCTTTGGCTTTGGCCGTGTCTTGGACACCGGGGAGTTGAACCACGATGCGGTCCAGGCCTTGTTGCTGGATCACAGGTTCGGCAACACCCAGCTCGTTGATGCGGTTGTGCAAGGTGG
>Ga0114964_10001008_pt1 | contig 20834 bp, 36 predicted proteins | sample C_131016_MF_Meta_FD_92638 | JGI IMG/M metagenome (GOLD analysis project Ga0114964, IMG submission 92638) | Freshwater microbial communities from Lake Croche, Canada to study carbon cycling - C_131016_MF_MetaG | ecosystem: Environmental > Aquatic > Freshwater > Lake | place: Lake Croche, Canada...
GTTTAGCGTTTATAGTTCTGAGAGACTTGCTCATAAGTCTACCAACTCCTGCTATACCTGCTGATCTTACTCCTGCCTGAAGTTCTGACATCGGACAAAGTTCCGCGATACTGTCTAACACGATGATCCCAAAACTCCGGGTATCTAACATGTCACACAGTATCTCCAACCACTCTTCCCCAGAGATCGCCTGTATCTCACTTTCCTTTTTCTTCTTCAGCAACATCTCTACGTTTACTATGTAGAGCTTACTGAGATCTACGCCTATATTTTCTGCGTAGTTCAGGTCCAAGGTGCCCTCTACATCGAGAAACGCACACATGTTTCCTTTCTTCTGTTCCTCCTTGATGATGTGTAGAGAGAGCGTTGTCTTGGAACTGCTTTCTTTGCCCAGTATATGGGTTATCTTGCCATCTTTTGGAACACCTTGGATACCTGTAGCGATATCTAAAGTCAAACTTCCTGTAGAAGTGCTTTCTTTTACCCGTTCTATAGTAGACGAACTAGCCTTTACTATCGAGTTCTTTCCATACTTTTCCTCTAGTGCTGCTAACTTGTCTGCAGATACGTTATCTTTTATCTTTGCCATGTTATATTGTTTAGTATTTGTGATATGTTAGATATTGATGAGTTATATCTTTTTGCCAGACACTCCAAGTTGCAAGTTTTCTTGTTGTAATCTCTCCTTATCTCATCCACTTCTACTTGCTTTAACTTAGAAAAGTTAGACTTTTCTCCTTTTCTAACAACCCCATCTCGAAGACCTGTTATAGTCGCATGTTGATTATTTTCTAAAACTGTACACCACTCTAAGTTTTCTACTCTATTATCTGTCTTTATCCCGTTTATGTGGTTTACACACGGTTTGTTCTTCGGGTTTAAGATAAATGCTATAGCGACAAGTCTATGTAGAGTAAACCATTTGCCTTTTTGATATCTATATAAACCTATATGAAGATATCCATACTTATCTAATTTTGGTTTGAGAGCTTGTCCTTTCAAAAGACAAGGTCTAGTTGTAGCCCTTATCAACCTGGTACAACTACGTATATTACCAAGACTACTTATCTCGTAGCTATCTTCAAAACCTTTTACAGGTTTCCAAACCTCTTCTTCGCTATAGTCGAAACTGTTTATCTCTAACTCTTTCATACAATGAGCAAGCCCTATATAGGTTCAAGGAGTGCCATCCTATCCCCCATATAGGGCTATCAGTATCATCAATGCAGTGGCACCTGCTATCATACAGCTAAGGTACGATAAGTCTCTGAAACTTCCAAGCTTTTGTCTTTCTTTTCTTCATCCTTCTTTGTACCTTTTGCCATATGTCTTGTGTGTTTACTTGTTTGTTACTGCGTTTCTAAGTTTCTCCAGAGCTTCTGTGTACTCCGGGTAAGTGGTTATCTTACTCTGTAGAGCCATCAGACAGCTACTATGGTCCCATCCCCACTCTACTTCCATCTGCATGTAGGTGTACTTCATATCTCTAGCTACCTGGAACATTGCTGTTCTGGGTATCAGGTACTTGTGTCTGCGGCTACTCTCCAGTGGGTCTACAGTGAACAGTACACAGGCTTTTTCGTGTATCTCTTTCATAGGTACTATAAACATCTCCTGTACTACAACCTCTCTACCAGTTAGCTCTTTGTAAGCTTGTCGAAACTGCTCTATAAGTTCTGCTAGAGTCATAGCTGTTCTTTTTGAAGCTCTTCGTAGTCCTTTTCCTGTTGTTCCCTCTCCAGTCCTATAGCTTCTACAACATCTTGTGGTAGGTCTTCAGAGAGGTGTGAAGTTTTCAGTTTTATCAGATCCCCACAGTCACTACACAAGATAGCATCGTGAAAACCTGTCTCTATTCCCCATACCTCTCCTCTACAGTACCACCTACCTTGGTGTACATGTTCGTGCTTACACTCTTTCCTTATAGCTTTTATCTGCTCTTGTGCTACCTTTATAACTCTCTGTAGAGCTTCTACTTCTTCTTTAGTTGTCATAACTACTTACCTTTTAGTTTCTTTATCCTGTTCTTGACTATCTGTATACAGTTATCTACACCTGTGTTTGCTCCCATATCCTTCTATTGGTTTGTTGTGTTCATGGGTTTGTATATCAGCAACTGTAGGAACCTGTCTGCTCCTTTGTTAGCTACTTCATGAATATCTACTATACCATCTTTTTTATCTCTTTCCATATACTCATCATACATACTCATAGCTATGTTAGCTTTCCAACTTTCATAATACCCTGAGTCTGTTCTGAGAGCTGTACAAACTATCTCTACTGCCTGTGCTAGTTTTGTTTGGCCTCCAGTTACTATAGCGTATGCATCATGGAGATCGTGCCCTACATGAGCTTTTCCATCTGTTGGTTTCTCTTCATTTCGGAACCAGTTGTCATGGTGTTCATATGTTACCCAACCTGCATCTTGCAGTGTCTTTACCATATCTGGTATCTTGCTACCAGCTTTTCTCATTTCTTGTTCCATATCTTACATGTTTGTTGTGTTCATCTCATCACCGTTTACTGTTACCTTGTCCATCAGTTGTTTTTGGAACTTCTTATAAGCCTTTATACTTTTCCTGTCAGCAGCCTTTTGCGTCTTTCCATATCCCCATATCTGTATCCGGATAGGTCTTTCGTGCTTCACTTCTGGCTTTCTGTAGAACAAGTCACCGAACACACTTTGTAGCAGCTTTATAGAGAACTCTCCTTGCTGTACAGGTGTTCCTTGTAACCTACTATACAGACCTCCTGCATAGACAGGTCTCTTCTTACATCTACCTGTTCTTCCTCTTTCTTTGTATAGTTGTTTCATACCTACTCTGTTTTGTCCCATGTTGTTACAACCTTTATCTTATCTGGGTACTTGTTTACACGGTTACCTGGGAAGAACCTGTGTGGGTTTATCCAGAACCAACCTTTCTCATGTGTCGGTTGTATAAACTGATATCTGTGTAGATCCTTTACAGCAGCGTTAAACGTTGTCTGAGACTTTACGTTGTTTCTCTTCATGTAGTACTGCCTGTTGATATACACATAGTCCTTGTTCTTCTTCATAGTGTACAACAGGTGCAGAAACAGCCTCTGTGCCCTATCTGAGAGAGCTGCTACGTTTGCACCACTACTCTCGTGTATATACAGCTCAACCTTCTTCGTTTGCTCCAGATAGAACGCCTTATTTACCAGTATCCCATCTACGTTTTCAGCATACTCTATATCGCTTATAAGCTTTGTCACCGGGATGGTTAACTCATACGTGTACGGGTTATCTTTGAACTGTGTTTCGTCTATCGGAGGTATCTTTCTCATATCATCGTTGTTTTCCAACTCGTTGACAAAGATACAGCTTGTTTCCGTTTTTCCATCTAACTGTTTCATATATCTTTTTTCATACTTCCACCTATTTGATAGCTTCTTTTTCTTCTAAAACCTGCACTGGGCTTGTGTTTCAGACGTTTTTCAGAGCAACATAACAACCTCCCCTAAGTCCACATAGTAGTTATGTTATCTCTCAAAAGCTCTGTATATAGCCATCAGTGCAGGTTTCATCGACTTTTCCTCTTTCCATCTACCTGTAAGAACTGCCCTACTCTCATAGTAACTACTCTGCAGGAAGTGTGTTCTGGGTAGCAAGTTGTAGTTCTTGCACCTCTCGTAGCTTCCTGCAGGTAGTTGTGTTTCTACAGGGTTCCATAACGTAAACCAAGATCTACATAGCCGTTTGTCTTGTCTAGCTGTTCTGAGTTTCCCCAGTCCCCAGTAGACAAGCACCAAGCTATATCTGCCTGAAGTTCTCGTAAGCCCTTACTCCTTATCCCCCTGTACATAAACCCCCTACAAGCCCTATTTACATCGTCATCTGTCAACAGTAACTTTATCGAGGCCTGAAACCCTGTAGTATCGCAAAACACAAACACCATCGGTTCTATCTTGTAGTCAGACAGGTCGTTTTCTTTAGCCCACATCCTTACTGCATCTCTGTACATAGCTGCCTGTAGATAGTACCCGTACTTCAGATAAGCAAACTGTGGCTTATCAACATCAAAAGTCGTTTTCCAGTCGTAGGTCTTTATAACCTTATCTGTGTGAGAAACTACTAACTTATCTACCATAGACTTGTAACCAACTCCTTCCAGTTCAAACAGTATCGGCAGTTCGTTAAACACTTCTACCTCATCACTTGTCTCCAGGTTAGCTATACCTGATGTGTACGGGTGAGCTTTTATCTTTTCCACTATCCTTTCTGCAGACTCTATAGTTGCTGTAGAGACAACAGTTCTACCGATACTCTCCATACACTCCTTGTAGTACATCTCCGGTTCTTTGTCCTGGAACTTCTCTAAAGCCCAAGACATCTCTTTCTTCTTAAACGCTATCTCGTTACCTTCATAGTCAAACTTTATACTATTAAACGCATCAGAGAACAACACAGAGAACTTATCCTGTTGTACACCATTTTCATCTATAGTCTTCAATGCCCTGGCCACCAATGCATCTGTGAAATCCCCCATCTGTCCACTTGGTCTCTGTGTACCTGCTATGACAAACTTCTCATCGAATGACTCTGGAAGTGACAGTAGTAGATGACATAGATCCCCGAGAACTAACGCAATACTCTTTTTCTCTGTAGGTAATTCACCTAACACCATTTGTTTGTAGAAGGATTTGCGATCTGTGTCAAAAAGTTTTATCGAACTATAGCTCAATCTACTTCGTATACCTCTATATTCTTTTTCACTTATACGTGAAGTTTCAACTTTCTTTGTTATATTCATACTTTTTCCATTTGTAACCGTGAGCACTTTCTTTTTTACCTTTTACTGCTAACCATATGACATCATATGTAGCATCTATAGATCTGGCTGCTTGTTTACAGTCTCGAAATCTATCTATGAGTTTTCCGTCTCTGTACATTTCTATAGGTTTATATAGCATTTTCAATTTTTGTATTTCTTCATCTGTCATTTCTTTGGTGGAGAAATAGAGCCCATTCGTAAGCCATTTCTTATCTATCAATGCTGCTATACCACCCTTGTATATTTGTAGAGTAATAGTTGCATCTGTATATGAATTGAATTTCTGATAATTGGAGTTGATTAAATTATATACATGTACTTCTTTTCTATGCACGTCTCTTTCATATCTGTACACAGCAGTTGTATCATACTCTAACTTATCTACGAACATATACCCTCCTGCACTTTTTGTTCTACCTGTAACTATCGATGATATTTGACAATGAGATAGATTCAATTCTCTAACTGCATCTGACTGAACTTCAAATCCCTTCACAAATTTTCCATTCATATCTAACATTACAACAGCTTTTCCAGAGTCTTTTCTCCTTCTTTTCACATGAGCATTTCTAACCTCTGTAGACATTTTCATCCCAGTTTTGGTTTTTCTCATTTTCTCTATATGCTCTGATGTTTTTGGTTTTCCGCTATGAGCTATTGATAATTTTCTCTTTGTCTCCTCTGATAGTCTAGGTGTACCATATGGATGTGTTGGCCTGATGTTATACCCATATCTTCTATCATGAGATTTTGTCAATAAGCACCAATAATGCTCCATACTGTATAAGTACTCTTCAGCACATTCTTCCAGAGTTTCGAATACAAAGTTATCAGCTCCATATTTGTTCCATGCATGTTGTAATTTCTCATTATCGTGGTCTCCTCGTATCAGGTCATTTCTATGTTCCTTGAGTCTTTTCTCAATGTCTACAGCTAGTCCTATATATAGCTTATTGTCTAGCTGATTCGTAATGGTATATATTCCAGAGTTCATAACAAACAGATACCACCGTACACAGGTGCTATTATATACCAGTATGGGCTGGATATATCCTGTGCAGGTGGCATTTGTAGTGTGAGTAATTTCTTCATGGACTGGTATATAATAGCACTACGAATGTACGACTATTCTTTCATGTAACCTATAGTTTGATCGATTAATTGTTGAGTCATTCCTTCTGATTTGTAGTACCACTTATCTAGTAGAGAGATGCACTTCTTCTGTACATATTCTAGTGTCCAGTTTTGTTTGTACCCTTCTCGGAACCCATCTATCCCCTTTGCTAGACTCAACATACCGAATGCCATCATACTAACTCCATGTTCATCTTCACTCATTTCACTATTGGCTTCTAGTTGTTCTGATATATCGTATCCATTCTTGTATAACCACACTAGCAGTTTTGTATTATCGAAATGGAGAACGGCATTATCTTGTCCATTGTGATATCGTATACCTATAATGGATCTACCGGAGAGCATTAATTGTTGCCTACCTTGTTCATCTATGACCATATCATGTGATATACCAGTATAGTAGTAATTTTTTCCTGGATACACATACTCTAGTGCCTCTTCGCATTCTTCTTTTGTTATTTCTCGTATATTCTTCATATCTATATGGTTTTCATATTACTATCACGTATTGCCCTATATGCCTGTTCATTCATTGGTCCTCCCTGGGATGCAATTTTCTTACCTATGTTCATTGTATGTTCTCTTTGATTTTTCCATAATGCATTATCAGTACAGCATCTGCAGTATCCAGTGTCAGTTTGCTGCCGGGATATAGTTGTTGTGCTCGTGCTTTCAGGTGGTTCTTCCACTCACTCTTCGTTCTGGTACCTCTGGTGCCCATTCCTAGCTCTTTCTGCCACTTCTGGGGTGTAACTGCTTCTGTAGGTATTTTCAGTGCCAGTAGTGCCATTTCTAGATGTCCATAACCTTTTCCGAAGTTGAACATCGGACTACCTCCCATACCCGGCATACCTCCTACTTTCTCCAGGTAGCATTTGCTGTTGTATTCCCATCCTCGTAGTAGTTCCAGTACATCCTGTGCAGTTTCTGGCATCTTGTGTATGATTATCTCTCCATAGTCAGTCCATACTACTATAGCACCTGCTCCTCCCGGATCTATTCCTATGATATTCTTTCTAATACTTTCCATCTTTTCCTATTTTGTGTATTGCGTCTATATAGCCTTGTAATGTGCTCGCATCTTCTACTGGTAATTCTATATCTGATGCAGCTACTATACTCATCCATTTATAGTGCATGTTTATTGCTATTTGCCTGAGTATTTCAATATCTTCCATCTATCTGTAGTTTATTCTTCTCTGTACATATGTGACTGTATATCTATACCTCCATCTGGGAAGTACTTTGATCCTATTGTATGGAGATTGTTCAGTTTATTGTCTATCAGCTTCTGTGCTTTGTCTGTCCATATGAGGGACCACTCTTCCGGATCATTTTCTCCTGCTGATCTGGTCATACCTTCTTCCTTTTCCAGTCTCTCACAGAACTCTGTCAGCATCTCACTGAGAGCCTCTGACATTTCATCTTCATCTGCTATTTCTTCGTTTTCCAGTTCTTCTACTATCATATCTGTTCTTTTTCTGCTATGGAATCTTCGAGATCTACCTGTTTCACCTTCACTACATTCTTTGGAAGTTGTTCTTTGTACCTGACTGAGAGTAACCCTACTATCTGTAGAGCTACTTCAGTTAAGTCTGTTGCCCATCTCCCTTCTTCGTACTCTTTCAAAACATCGTAGATAACCCTGTTGATACCTTCTTTCTTTAACAGAGCTATCTGTTTACGTAACTGGTTTGGTGTCATATCGCTCTTTCTAGGTCTTTTATCACTCTATCTATCATCTCTTCAGCAACTTGTGCATTTGCACCCTCTACGTCTGAGAGATCTATCTGTTTCAGGTCATAGATAGAGTCCCTAACCTCTCGTTTCAGATCTTCTATCTCTTCTTCTAGTGTTTCTACTTTATCTACAGCACCTTTTACATCATCAGCCTCACTCTGGAGATCTTCCACTGCTTCTTTGAACCTATCCCAGTCACCAAACTTGTACTTGTAGTTTTCTGGTATGTATATCTCAAACTGCCTGAAGTACTCTTGTATCGTATCTCTGTTCATATAGTTGCCATTTCTGCGTGTGAATATTTTGGTAGTTTCTCGTACTCTTCCTGGGATTTCTGGCACATATAGTCTACCATTCTCTTTGCCTCTTCTATGACTCCACTCTTGTCTGGATCACCATAGAACCCCGAACATGCCTCACCAGTATCATTACCATCTGCAGTCTCTATATCATACCCATACACGTTACCAATCAGCCAGTCATCATAGGTTTCTACTTCACCCTCCATGTATAGTGCTGCTTTTTCTGGTGCCCATCCCTCCTTCTCTATTGTTTTCTTCGTGCAGTATATCCACCCTACCTGACCACTATCCCATGGACATCCGAACTTTCCTGTACTCATCGTGATACCACTGTGATCATATAGGTATAGGGGCAGTATCACAGTTCCTTGTTCCTCTATCATCCGTATACAATCTTCTCTGCTGAACTTGTAGTCATCTACATCAGTATCTATATTGGCTACCTGTTCTAGCCACTCATCTGGATCACACTTTGGCTGTTCATCTCCGAGAGTGTATTTCCTGTGCCAGCATGTCATAATCGGTTCCTCACCTTTGCACTTCCATGACCTCGGATTTTGCGCAGTATCATCTTGTACTATCTCGATGCTGTATCCCTTGTATTCTATTGTATCTGCTATATATCTGCTCATACTACTGTTGTTTATCTAGTTGCTCATTGATATATCGTATCATATCCTCGGCTCTGTCGAATGACCCTACCCCTGTACCGTCTTCTGCATATCCCATATCGAACACCTTCCCATTGTACTTGGCCAATATTTGCTGATTTGCGTGAGTATCTTCTATCTGATAGTCTAACCACCACCAGTCACTGATATTATCCATCCAGTTTCTTGCATATGGAACTCGGGTATTCTGTATCAACTGATACTTGCCCATTCTATAGAACGATCTCTGATATTTCGTACCGGCTACTGACCATTCTATCTGGTCATATGCCTCTATCTGATCTAGTTCTTCTATTGTATACTGGCTCATACCTTCTCTTTTTCCAGTAACTCTATAATCTCTGTATATGTCCTCACACGTTCCCTAGTTCTCATTCTCTACAGGTTGTCCCTCCATTCTTGGAGAGTTGTCAATAATACCGGCTGTGGTGCATCATCATCTCCCTGGTAGACCATCATCTCTCCATCTTCATAGAGAACTATCTTGGCTACAGTATACTCGTTTTCAGGCCAGTGTATCTGGTCAAACTTCCTGTCTCCATCTCGAAACTGCTCTATATCATCTTCTACGTCTGCTATGATCTCCAGTTGCGCTAACCTTTCTGTCTCAAAAACCTGTGGGAGAGTTTCTTCTCCTTCACCTGTTCTCCAGACAAGTTCTGTACCACTTATCGTGTTTGTAAGTACGCAGTAGCCTTGTAGCTTTATACCTTTACTTTCTGTGCTCATTTTCTTTTCAGTTTGTTGTAAACAATGTCGATACACAACAGAGACTTCTTAAACCCTTCCATATCTGTTATACCATGTAGAGCTGCCCAGTTCCTAAGTTCTCTACGTGTATCCATATTTCTTAACTCTGCTATGTTTAACCCTACACGTATCGTTATCTCTTGCTTTGTCATATATAAGTTTTTAACATCAGAACGGAAGATCATCGAACCACATAATAGTTTGGTTGTTGTTATCCTTTAGTATTTTATCAGCTTTCTTAAAAGCCCCCTCTGAGTCCCAGTTAGTGTTGTTATAACTTGCAGAAGCCGGGTGTTTTAGTGGTATACAGTAGTGTTGCATTGGGTTTATATAACTTATAGACCTTTGAGCTTCTTCTCCGAGAAAGAAAATGACTACACCTGACATATACTTGTTAACTATCTCTTCCCAAAAGTACTGGTTAAAGTCCTTCCATAAAAGTTGGTTTGATAGAGGTTTCCCTTCTTCTACAGTTAGAGCTACGTTATAGCATAAAACCCCCTGACTAGCTAACCACTTCATGTCACCATAAGAGTTGTTTTGTTTGTGCATACTACTCCCATATACTCTCTGTAGTTCATCATACCATTGCTGTAAACTAGGCTGTACACCTTTAGTGTTTTTAGTGTAACTACAAGACATACATAAGCCATCAGCGATAGGTTTTCCGTTCTCAAAAGTATGATATGGACACATTCCCGCTAGTATAACACGTACTTTTTCAGGAGGCGTTTCTTTGAAAGCTCTGAAAACATCAGAACTTGCCGGAGCTATGTTTATCTTTCTTGCAGATCTATTTTTTAGAACTTTAAATATGTTATCAAAACTATCTGACTCTATAAATGGTTTAAATAGCCTAACCCACTCTTTTCCCATCTGACTTTCTACAGCTTCTATCTTCATTTGTTGTTTAGTTTTATACTTATATACATACCCTTTGTTACTCTTTGGTTTATACTTTCCTCTACACCATAAAGCCATAGTTATAGGATGAACTTTTGCATCTATAGCTGCTTCATTTTTACTATAAAAGCTACATATAAGGTTTCCATCAAGATCATACTTTTCTATCTCTAACCTGCCTCCATTTTCTGATGTTCTCCTAGCATGTTCTGCATCATGCTTCATACCTCTTCTTTTAGCAGCACCCCTTTCTACTTGTTTTTTTGTTAGGGGTTTTCTCTTTTTCAGACCTTCTGATATTGCTATACTATGCTCTACTGATCTCTTTTTTCCTTTTAGTCTTTCACTGTTAGCCTTTTTCCACTCTTCAGTATGTTTTCTACCCTTTGTAAAACCTACACCGTTTCTACTTTCTAACACTTTTTTCCAAGACTCAGACTGACGTTTTCTTATCTCTGGTGATCTCTTCTTTCCAGTGTTAAAAACTCTTAACTTTTCTTTGGTTTCCTCTGATACAGAAGGAGCATCTCTGTGTGGATGAGTGGGTTCTATGTTATAACCACGCTCTCTGTTATGTACATCAAGTAGTGTAGCCCAGTAATGTTCTTCGCTGAACAGGTGCTCTATATCACACTCAACTAGAAGTTCAAAAACAAAATTATCTATACCATACCTATTAACTGCGTACTGTAGATGATCGTTTCCATGTACTTTTCTTACTAACTGAGATTTATGGTGCCTTAAACGACTTTTTACATAAGTTGCTTTACCTACATATATTTTGTTATCTACAAGGTTAGTTATAGTGTATATCCCGCTTGTATCTTTTCTAGTGTGCATAACAGTAAGTCCCCAGCATATAGGTGCAGCTACATACCAGTCGAGAGTGGACGTATCCTATATGTGGGGAGTTTCTGTAGTTAGTAAATGTCATAAAACTGGTAATAGCTGCAGTGCTAAGGTACTACTTTTCTGTCAACTTTCCAAACTTTATCCACTTACCGAACTGTTTCTCTATCTGAGGTGTTACTGTCATATCTTTTGTATCTGATAGTTTATGTCTTCAGGGGCTATCCTGTTTCCCCTGTTGTCTTTGTAGTATCCTTGCACTTTCCGGAACATCTCTCGCATCTCTTCTATTCTCTCTGTTACTTTCTTCTTACTTGTGTAAGTTCTGCAGAAGTCACACGGTATGTTGTCTGTACCGTTCCATATCCTGTACTTATAACTCATATCTGTTTGTTTTAAACTAACCACAAAACAGGAAGAGCTATGTCCTCCTGTTGCTTGTTTACCTTTGTTGTTTATACCTTTCCATGATCTGTACTACTGTTCTTGCCCAGTCAGAGCACTTGAACCATAGTTCACGCTCTTCTGCAGAAGTTGTGGGTAGATAGCTTTCTAACAGGAACTGTTTAGCAGTTACTGGTTGTCCGGGCATGATGTTTCTCCTTAACATAGCTGAGGGCATCAATCTTTCGTAACCACTATCAGGTATAGCTGTCTTCTTGTACATCTTTCTGCAGAGTTCATCGGCATACTCGTTCCACCTCTTTCCTGCATGTCCTTCTGTCCACATGTACTGTATGTGTGGGTTACAGCTTACGGCATCTTTCAACTTCTCCAGCAGATCACCGTTCTTGTTGGCTTCTTTACCCTTCTTAGCCATGATACTCTTATACACATACTGGCTATCTGTGTAGATAACCACCTGTTCCTGTGTAGTACTGTAGTCCAGTTCGAGATACTTTATAGCGTTTAACACACCCATGATCTCCATCCTGTTGTTAGTAGTACTTCTGAAGTGCTCTCCGTGTTCGTACAGGGCTTGTTCAGACTCCGTTATCACAAACGAGTACGTACCCGCACCTCCAGGGTTACGCATACAGCTACCATCTGTCCATACTCTCAGACAGGGTTTGTTTGGGTTAACCAGCACTTGTTTTGGCTCCCATTTCTTCTTGTTCTTTGTTATCTGCATACTTTCGTTTTAACACTCATGCTTTGGTAACCTTCAGGAAGTTTGAGGGACAGACAAGCCCCCTACCCCCTGTTTTTCTGTCCTTTGGGAACTTGCCTCTCACCTGTACTTTTTTTGCTATACTTGCTCAGTATAACCCCCTATCAGCCATCGGTGCAGGTTCACACAAGCTTAGAAAGTGAGTGCCTGACTATCTGAGAGTTTCATGGTGACATACATCACCCTCACATGTTTACTGTTTACGCTCTGTGAAGTAGCACCAGACTATCTACAATGAGAAAACCCCCATCTGATGGAGACCCGGAAAGGTTATCAGTGGAGGAATTCCGGAGCACTTGTCTCCATCGTTTTTACCTTTATGTGTTTAAACTTGTACTCTCTATTGGGAACTTTCCGGGTCTCCTATAGTAACACAAAGGTACTATACCCATTTTTACTTTCCAATAGTTTTATCACATATTTCTTCTACTTATGCAAGTTCCAGTTCTAACTTACCGTACACGTTCTTCCGTACATCAGACAGGTTTAACTTGTTACTGATATACGTGTGTAACTTCAGGTGGTTCTTGATGTAGTTACCTGCATAACTCTCTTTGATCGCTTCTGTGGACCAGTTGTACAGGCTCCAGGCAGTTTTCTCACTGAAGACTTCGCTGTACCACATCTCTCTGCGTATGATCTCCAGTTGTGTGCTGTTTATCAGCTTTTCGTTCATATACATATCTCCTACAAGAGCAGCTATAGTCTGTTTAGACAGTTCCCGCTGCTTCATAGCCTCTTTTTCTGCTACCAGTTGTACATAACTTGTTTCTGCTTCTTCTATCACGTTAACCATCTGCTGACGGAGTTCCTGTAGAGCGTTTCCTGTGTGCTTTCTCTTGTACATGTTCTGTCCATGGCTATATGCCCCGTTAGAACAAACAAGCATGAGCATACCGCCATAGATACCCGCTTTCATCGTCTTGTTGTAGCTGTTGTGGAAACCTATAGCTATCTGGCTCTCTTCTTCTACGTTGCTGATGATCCCATACTCCCCGGTTAGGATATGTCCGTTACTGGCAGAGAGATACTTCTTGCTACCTATAACCATGTTTTTCTTATCTAACTGTTCCTGTAGTTCTTCGATAAACACGTTATGTGGTATAACTGCGTATCTTCCCTCATATGTTGGCAGGTCTATACTCTGTAGAAACTGCTCGTTGTCTGTCCACTGTTTCATAACTTTTGTTGTTTTTGTTTTTACTTTACACTTATAACCCTGAAGTAGGCACACTCATACTTAACCATCAGGTCTTCTATCTCTGATATAGTCCCTTCCCACATCTCTTTACCCATCAACCTTTCTGTATCTGCTCTGATAGTTTCCGGGCTGTACATATGTTCCTGCAGGTCTGACGTATCCATGTACTCATACGGTTCGTGCATCTCTAACCAAGACAACATATCTGTTGGTAACTGGTTACTGGAGATGTTCAAACAACTCACTTTGATATCATCTGTATCTACTTGTATCATATCTCTGTAGTTTTATAGTCATCTATATCTACTATCTCACAGTTAGCTTGACACTTTATACACCACTGGTCGTCCTGATCAGCTTCCCCTATACCATCACACTCTCCGGTGTTACAGTTTCTCCAAACCCGTTCCTGAACCTCTTTACTCCCACACTGGGAACATACCCATATAGTCTTATCTATCATAAACCTTGTTCTTTTATCAGTTTGAAGATCTCATCTGCTGGTAGTTCTAACTGTTCTTCGTTGTCCAGGTAGAAGTCTACAGTCATACCTCGTTCTCTTGCATCTGCTTTAACTCTCTCACTACCACTTTTCTTGTCCTTCTCCAACACACTCTGTAGAGCTATAACACTTACAGTTACGTCTCCAGTTTCTGCAGAGTAGATATCTCTCACGGGATAACTCTTACCTTTGTACTTTATCGTTCTGACTAAGTTGCTCATAGCATCTCTTTTACTTTTTCTATAGACTCTCTATCTACGTGGATACTTTCTTTCTCATCTACTTCATACCATGTGAGAGACACTTGTTGTTGTCCACCATACTCTCTTTTGTCTATCATGATCTGGGCTTTTAAAGCACACTGATCTACTATATCTTCAGACCATCGCTTTAACGAGTTATAAGTAGCATACCAGTCTTTATCTTCTACTTCGTTTGTTATCTCTGTTACTGTCTTCATATCACTTGCTTTTCCTGTAAAAAACTCTTTATGTTCTCAGCATGTCCATCTAACTTATACCAGTCGCTCCAGTCCTTAACCCCTTTCTCCAGTAGATATCTTGGTGTGTTTACGTATTTGTAACCATAGCTGTCACATATCTTCTTGCAGTTACGAACACCAGTATCATCTGCGTCAAAAGAAACTCGTATATCCTTACCTTCCAACCGTTTTATCAGATCTGGTGTTATACCTGAAGTTCCTTCGTTCTGACTGTTGATAACCCATATATCTTCAGGTAACAAGTTGGACAACGTGAGACGATCCTTACGGCTTTTTGTCAACACAACTTTTGGGTGACCGTTCAGACCTTCCAGGTTCTCTATCTTGCTGCAAGAAACGTTTGTCTTCCACCTACCTTCCTGACGTGTTCTATCTGGCATGTACATCTTGAAAAGGTCTCCCTCAAACCTATACGCAAACACGTTTTCCCCTGACTTTATCTCTTGTCTTTTCCTGTTGAGAAACCACTCTGAGACGTTGTGTATATCCTCTTTCTGCAGTTGTTGTTGGTCTATCCCATACGCTTCCCAGTACTGTAGAGCTTTCTTTGTCCACTTAGCTGCTGTAACGTGTATCAGTGTGTCTTGTTTCTCTATAACCGGCTGTTGGTAGCTACTGACTATCTTGTTATACTGCAGACCATCTGCTACCAGTAGACCAAAGTCCTGTGCTATCTTCTGAAGAGCTTGCGGATAGGTTAGACCGTACATCTTCTGTACCATATCTACAGGACCTCCTTTCTCATCAGTGCTATAGTCTCTCCAGTATAACCTTCCTGAAGTACTTGTACCTACCGAAAACGAAGGAGAACGATCACGTCTGAAAGGGCTTTTCATAACCGTGTTTAGCCGGAACTCCTGCAGGTACATGTGATATATATCAAACTCACTTAACTTACTGCTAACCAATTCCTTCAGGTCCGGTTTGGGACTTGCTACTTTTATCGTCATAACCTGTAGGTTTTTGAAAAGATAAACAAAGTTCTCGATACTGATCTACCAAAGCCCAAAAGTTCCCTGCAAAATGGTCAGATATCTCCTTTATGATCTCCACTTGTCCTGTAACCGGATCACGTATAGTAGATAAGTTGTATAGCTCCGTTTCTGGCACTTTATCTTCTACTTCTCGTTTCCACTGATCTTTTGCAAGACATCTCGACAAAGCCTCAACATCTACTTCTATCCACTCTTGTTTTTCATCTGCCATCCTATCTGTTGTTTTGTTACTACATCAGTCTTTTTACTATCTCTTCACACTCACTTAAAACTATCTGGTGTTTTGCTACAACACTTCTTATTTCTTGTAACTGTTTTAAGATACTTTCTTCTGGTGTAGTTGCATTATTATCTATAGACCATATCCCTGCTCCAGTAAACCAGTTATCATCATCAGACACTAAACAGCTATACCTTTTTGCTTCATACTGACTAACTGCTATATGTCCACAGTAAACAGTGAAGTGCCATCCTAAGTTTTCATCTACTCTTATCTTCCACTTACTACCTGTAGACTTGTTTAACCTTGCTTGTAGCTTTTTAGCTCTTTCAGTAGCACTTTCTTTTGTCATCTTGTTATACCAATCTCCTATTCCCATATCTTCTTTGTTTTTAACACACTTCAAAGAGCTACACAGACAGCTTCGGACATCCCTTTCTCCAGCTATCTGTGTAACTCCCTTTAGTTGTGTATCGGTTTGTTTGTTAGAAACCTTGTAAGTCTTCGTATCTTTCTCCTTCTCTCCAAGCTTCTAGTACTTCGTCAGCATCTACTTCTATATCGTCCACTACATCTTCTACATAGTACTTTTCTAACCCCATATCTCTACTAAACAACCACTGTTCTACCTGCCTGAGAGTATCACATCGGTAGACTATCTGACCTTGGTACTCTCTGATCCTAAACTTTTGTACTTCTGCCATATCTATAGTTGTTGTATAGCCGTTATAGCTAAGTTCTTAGTTGTTTCTATCTCCTTTTGGAACCCTATCAGAACTTCTCTGGCAGCTTTACCTATGTTAGCCGGAAACCCATCACCGTCTACAGAGATACCGTTCAGGTACTCTATACACAGTATCTGCTCTTTTAACCTCTCCACTATCTCCACAGCACTCATAGCTTTACCACTACTCTTTACTACTGTAGTGTTTCGTGGTTGACGTTTCTTGGTAGGGTTTGAGTTTACATGATCTACTAACCTGTCCTGAAGAGACTTTTCTACTTTTGGACCTGGTTCTGGTACAAGTGTTTCAACACCTATCTTTATGTTTTCAGCTATCTGATCACCTTCAGATACATCTTTCAGAGACTTCTCATAGTTCCCTATCTGTTCCATTAAGTACTCTGTTTCTTCTGAAGTACACAGGTTACTCCTATTCAGATAGCTCTGTACCAGTTTCAGATCTTTGTTCAGGTTCCACATTTTTACCACTTCACCTACTACATCTTCGTTAACATCGTCTATATGCATCACCAGACGATCTTCACTGTCTTTTATCGCTTTACTGCTCTTTTCGTAACTCCAAAGTGTTCTCATGTCTTTTACTTGTTTGTTTTGTTGTTAACTTGTTCTCTGAACTCTCTATACTCTGGGTACTCCCAACAATCACCATCTTCTATTTCACCATCACACTCTTGCCACTTATCAGCAAGAAACAGGTTACACGGCATACACCAGTATGTGCTCTGAAAGTCTCCATCCATCTTTCCTACAGTTTTCTGCATCTCTGTACCTAATGGATACTTTATAGAGCATCCTGGACATCTGTGTTCTTTTCTTGTCAGCACTTTTCTACTACTGAGTTGTTCGTATCCCATAGCTAGTAGTTCATATCAACTAGTGGAGCATCACTGTCTGTAGCTGGTGAGAAAGTACTGCTGCCAGCCTGGATAAACTTATCAGCTTCAAAAACGTGCAACGGAGAGAACTCCCACATGTGTTTGTTCCTCTTCACAGAGCTATAGAACTGGTACATATCTTTCAACTTCCAGCTACCTTTACCCTTTGGAGCTACATCGAACTTACCCCAACTGTTACTACTGCTGTTGATGTTCACATCTTTGATCTTCCAACCCGGTAACCATGCACCATCTACACAGTTGTTGTTGTACTGTACACCGTTCTCTGCGTCTTTAGCTTCTACATAGACCATAAACACCAAGTCCTGGAAAGTATCTGTACCTATATACATAGCTATATCCTTAACTTTTCCACGGAGTAGATCAGCAAGTTTTATAAACAGGTTCGTGTCCTGATCTGCCTGGAACCAATCTTGTGTTACTAAGTGCCTCAACATACCGTAGAGAGAGGTTTCTCCTTTGTAAGCCTGACGATATATCAACTTGACAGGTTCTCCATTTTCTCCGATCACATCTTCCCACTCTTTGCTTTCTTCGTTCTGTTTCTGCATATGTGTGAAGGACCTGAAGAGGTTTTCTTCTTTGTCTACAAGTTGTGTTTGACCCCACTGGTTTAGCCACCAGCAACGTTTCACTTTCTCTCCGGGGTTTTTCTTGTCATCAGCTTCAAACTCAGCCAACTCATCAGAGATAAAGATACCATACTCTACATACTTCTTTGTCAGCTCATCCTGAAAGACAAAACATAGACGTGTCCAGTCTTTACCGTCTTTCTCACCGGTATATGCGATTTCCTTTTCATCGGCTTTATCTGCCCATCCATAGAGCTCTTTCTTCTTGGCCAGATCGGGATTCACACATATGAGTGGCCCTTTTCCGTATCCTATGAGTTTCTCTGATGTACCTGTTCCTGCTTTTTTCTCACTCGGTTTTACGTTCATGTTGTTTGTTTTTCGTTATTTGTTTGTAGTTTGCTTTTCTTCTTGTATGAACACTTTTGCCCAGTCTAATTCTCCTGTATACCCTAACAGATGAGTAGCTCTCATACCACCTATCTTGTCACTATTACCTACGAATGACACCATCATCTTCCCGTTCTCATTCCACACATTACCTATGGCATCACAGAGCCTGGGGATCATGTCCCTGACTTTTCCTGTAAGGGCGAGATCTTTGATCATTACCTGTTCACCATTCTTTTCTGCTATCATCTTATCTGCTACATGGCACACGAATATTGTACATATCTTGCCTAGATCCTTCAGTGTGTTGAATATATCCATGATGGCATCCCTAGAATACCTGTAGCCGTAACCCTGCCCGAGAGTCAATACACTCTCATATTCCTGATCTGTAGGTTTCAGCATTGTGGTCTTCTGTGTGATAGGGTCTTTGATCACTTTCCCATCTGCATCACATACCCGGTTGAAGTTCTTACCAGCTACACTATTCATGTAGTTCCAGGTACCTACCCATTCGCTGTCTATATCCAACTGGCTGAATGTATCTATGGCTACATAGTCATATGGCCTACCCTGTGCTTTGATCTCTGCTGCCAGTTCTTTCAACCACTTGAACCTTCCTACTGGTCCTAGTGTCTCTGGTACTTGCATCACTATACCGTTGATGAAGGCACTTCCATTTTCTGTGTCAATAATAAGGCAATTCTGGAGAGCTGATAATGCAGTGGTCTTTCCTACTTTGCTTTTCCCGTACAGAGTCATTGACCTTGCATTCACAGCAGTTGCTTTTCTTGGTGCTGTAGGTAACACTATACCCTTCTTCTCTTCCATATGTTGTGTTCTATTGGTTTACTTGTTCTTCTTATCTGTGATTGCTATGAATGTTTTCCATCGTTCTGCATCTAGCTCATACTCTTCCTGTGCAGCTTTGTATCCTGCTATCCAGCTATCCTGTATCTGTGTTATTGAGTGTACACCATCTCCATCTCCGAGGTCTTCTACATCTTTGCTGTAGTTCTCTGCTTCCTGTTGTACTTCTTCTTTTGTCATATCTGTTGTTTTAACTCGTCTACTATGAGGTGTACCAGCACTTCCTGTGAGAAGGTAACCGTAAATACTCTTCGTGACTTATCACATGTTTCATACCCATATCCATAATAGGTAATCTCATTGCTATCAAATAGTGCTTTCTCATGTTGTTGCTTGTTTTACTTGTTCTAATACAGCTTCTCTGTTCCCAAAACCTTTAAACGGCTTACTCTGCAGTATATTTCGTTCTTCCCTCTCTATATCTGTTGGGAGAAAGTACCTGCCACTAGTAACCTCTTCATAGATGCTCTCTGGTATCTCGTTTGACCTGGCCAGGGTACGTAGTATCCCATATACAGGCTGTATAGCCATGGGAAAGTTCATACCGGTACTATCGAATGAGTTCTTCAGGATGTACAATGCTCTATAGTAGGTACGGAACCACTTGTCCTTCAACCTTTTCAGGTCATATCCATTATGAGGTTCTCTCTCTGATACACTGTGGTTGTATGGGTTGAACAGTGCCAACACTACATCTGCATCCCTTGCTGTCTGAGAGCTGTCTGCGAAGTCACTGAGCTTTGGTTGTAACTCACCTAGCTTCTGCCTGGACACATCAGACATGCCTCTGGATAACTGTTGTACTATCACCGGACTGAACCCGTATATATCCCTGGCCTCTCTCATTGTTCTACTGAACTTGTCCACCAATGTCTTCGTCTTTCCATCACCTTCTGGTGCCAGTATCCCCGAGTTGTCACCTATCACCAGCACTATATGGTTCAGATGATTCGGCACATAGGTTCTGCTGGCCAGGATGTTGTCCATACTGCTATCTGACTTATCCTTGTCATGTATAGTGCCATGTTTTCTGGCAAACGCTTCCAGATACTTACTGATACCTGTAGGGTTCTTGCTACCTGAGTGACATATCAACAGGTCTTCTGCTTCCCATTCATCCAGCACTGCATAGTACTTCTTGACCAGAGCATACTCACTATCCGATAACTGATCGTTCTCCCTCCTGCCCAGTATCTTCTTCGGTGATATGTCTGTACCTGTATCCTCGAAGATCAACCTACTCAACCATCTGGCCGTGTAATTGTGTTGAGCCCTCTCCATGAAGAAGCAGATAACCGATAACTTCATGTTCTCTGGCTTGTTCTGCAGATACCATTTTATCGGATTGATCACGAACAGGTCACTAGCCAGAGTTGTCTTACCATCTCCGGTCTCACCCCCAACTACATAGAGTGTGTTTCTGGCTATGTCTATATAGTTACCTATACGTTCATATGCTACCGGTATCACACCTACCTTACCATTCCTACCATTCTGTATCTCCTTGTCCAACTCTGTAGCTAGGCTCATAGTTTTATTGCTTGTTTGCTACCTTGTTCATTGCTATTTGACGTATTTGCCATACCAGTTGCTCACTATTCCATTTCTGTATTGTCCGAAGA
>Ga0114964_10001009_pt1 | contig 20826 bp, 18 predicted proteins | sample C_131016_MF_Meta_FD_92638 | JGI IMG/M metagenome (GOLD analysis project Ga0114964, IMG submission 92638) | Freshwater microbial communities from Lake Croche, Canada to study carbon cycling - C_131016_MF_MetaG | ecosystem: Environmental > Aquatic > Freshwater > Lake | place: Lake Croche, Canada...
ATCCCATTCAAGGTTGGCTCATCCGTATTAATGAAATATCTTGCCTGGATTCAAAATTCCGTTGGGATCAAGCGCTTTCTTAATCAATTTCATTATGTCAACGGATGCCGACCCTGCCTCTTCAAGGAGCGAATCAATCTTTCCTGCACCAATTCCATGCTCACCCGTGCATGTGCCACCCATTGCAATAATTGCGGAAGTCATTTCGTGGGTAATCTTGCGAATCTCATCTAACTCATTTGGATTCTTTGGGTCGGTGATAATAAATGTGTGAAAGTTTCCATCGGCTACATGGCCAAGAATTGAGAATGGGAAACCTGATGCGCTCAGAATCTTTTCAGATACAGCAACGGCATCAGCTAACCTTGAAAGTGGCACGGCTGCATCAGTACTAATTCCTCGTTTGCCAGGATGCGCTGCAATTCCTGCCCAATAGGCATTGTGACGCGCTTGCCATAACTTTCTACGTTCGCCTTCCTCGGCAGTCCATTCGAAATCAGTTCCACCAAACTCAGATGTAATCTCTTGAACGACTTGTGCATCTTCTTCAACACCTCGGGGTGAACCGTGAAATTCAAAGAGCAGAGTTGGCGCTTCTTGCAGAGAAATTCCATCATGAGCGTTCACATTCTTAATCGACTGCGCATCTAAGAACTCACAGCGAGCGATGGCAACACCAGAGCGAACAATTGCGATTGCCGCCTGAACGCCATCTTCGAGCGACTTAAAACGGCACACTGCCGCAGCCATTTTCTCGGGGATTCCAAATACGCGCAAAGTAATTTCTGTAACAACTGCCAGAGTTCCCTCGGAACCAACAATGAGTCTTGTTAAATCATAACCTGCAGATAACTTGCGAGTCTCGCGTCCAACTTCCATCACAGTTCCATCGGCAAGCACAGCGGTAAGTTTCAAAACATTCTCGCGCATAGATCCGTAACGAACAGTTGTTGTACCGGATGCTCCCGTTGATGTCATCCCACCAATAGTCGCGTCGGCACCAGGGTCGACAGAGAAGAAGAGGCCATCTGAAGATAATTTCTTATTCAACGCCATGCGCTTAACGCCTGCTTGAACCCGCACCGTTAAGTCATCGGGGCTTATCTGCAAAATTTTATCCATCTCACTGATATCAAGTGAAATACCGCCAAAGAGAGGAAGCACGTGGCCTTCAAGGGATGAACCAACTCCGAATGCAACAACTGGAATTTTTTCTGCATTGCAGTAGGCAAGCACTTTCGAAACTTCTTCAGTGGAGTGAGCCATTACTACAGCAGAAGGACGTACAGGTGGAAAAGCTGATTCATCGCGGCCATGTGAATCCAGGACTGATTCATTTACGGATACTCGACCTGACACAAGAGCTGAAAGAGCATCTAGCTGAGACTGTGAAAGATCAACCCGTGAAGTGATAGCCATATTCAAATTGTAGGGTCGATAAGAATTTTTGGCCCGTTAGATGCGCCACTTATCTTCTTGTCTGACAAGACATCTGCGGTGACTGCAAGCCCAACAGTTGCAGCAACAAGTGGCCGTGGGTCAATTTTTCCACTTGCATAAAATTCAATGACAGTCTTAAGCGCCGGTGAGCCAGAGAGAATTCCTACAGCTGTGACATCTTTAAGAACCAATCTTCGCGAGTCAAATAAACTTGGAGATCCTGCAAATCCAATTAATACCAAGCGCCCACCAGGTTCAACAGCTTCGACAGCTTGCGCCGGAACTTGATTTGAGTTTGTCGCATCGATTACTGCGTCATACCCACCTTTAACTGGGATAAATTCTTGAGTTGCTTGAGTGACACCTAAATCTTTGGCAAGAGCAAGGGTTGTGAGATCCAGACTAATCATGTGAACAGTAGCGCCCATAGCCATTGCAAATTGGGCAGCAAGTAAACCGATAGTGCCTGTTCCATAAATCAAAATATTCTTACCTGGGGCTGCCTGTGCTGCTTGCGCCGCACGTAGCGCATTTCCACCAGGTTCAATCAGTGCACCCATGGTGTCATCAATCGAATCAGGCAGTTCATGTAAAGCAGTTACTGGAACTACCAGTTGTTCTGCAAGTGCTCCAGACCAACCATTACGAACTCCAATTTCATTGCGATCTTCACATAAATGTTGGATTCCAGATAAACATCTCTTGCACTTGCCGCAACCCAGCATGGTGTCGCCTGTGACTCTCTTACCGATCCAGCTCTTATCTATTTCAGAACCAACAGAGATAACTGTTCCGCACCATTCGTGGCCCAAGCGCATTGGAAATTTAGCTTGACCTGAATGCAGGTATGGCATTTCTCCATTAAAGAATTCAACATCGGTACCGCAGACACCTACACGCGCGACTCGAACTACAACGTGGCCAGCTTGCGCAACAGGATTTTCAACTTCTTCAATCGAAGAGTTTTTAGGTGAGTGAACGATGAAAGCTTTCATAGCGATAAAACGCAGTAAGCGCTCTTAATCCTCGCTAGTGCCATCTTTAACCTTTCCAGATTAATTAGGTGAAACGTAGCCCCGAAGGGATTCGAACCCTCGTAGCTGACTTGAGAAGCCAGAGTCCTAGGCCGCTAGACGACGGGGCCGTGCCATAAAAATTACTAGGACAAACATATGTAGTTGTAACTGCAGTACATCGCTGGGGTACCAGGACTCGAACCTAGACTTACTGAACCAGAATCAGCAGGGCTGCCAATTACCCCATACCCCAATATTGAATTTTTCTACTGTGTGGCAAGGAGAGAAGTTTAGCGCACCGATTGAGCAGAAATTACAGTGCTAGTGCTGCAGAAATGCGGGAAAGACAGGCCTCTTTACCAAGCAACTCCATAGATTCAAAGAGCGGCGGTGAAATGGTGCTGCCTGTAGTTGCAATACGAAGTGCGGTAAATGCAATACGAGGCTTGAGCCCTAACTCTTCAATCAGAGATGCGCGCAGTACGCCTTCTATTGATTCGTGGTTCCATGTCGTAACGTTTTCTAGATCTTTCAGAGAACGCTTCAAAATATCTTTTGCTGCGCTATCTGTAATCTTCGAAACAGCATCAGCATCGACAACAAACTCTTTCACGAAGAGGAATTTAAGAAGCTGCGGTGCTTCATCCAACTTGACGATGCGCTCTTGAATGATCGGTAGAGCCTTCTTTACAAGAGCCATTTCAGAGTCAGTTCCTTCAATGACCTTGGCTTTGATTAAGAAAGGCATAGTCCACTCTGCGAACTCATCTAACGTCAGCGCGCGAATCTTATCTCCGTTAATCGCCTCAAGCTTCTTCATATCAAAGCGTGCAGGTGATGAGTGAACTTTTTCAACAGTAAAGAGCTCAGTTAATTCTTTCATCGTTACATTTTCGCGATCATCACCAGGTGACCAACCAAGCAGCGCTAGATAGTTGCAGATAGCCTCAGGGAGATAGCCCTGCTCGCGATACCAAGCAATTGAAACTTCACCATTGCGCTTAGAAAGTTTGGCGTTGTCTTGACCCATCACAAATGGCAAGTGAGCAAACGTTGGGTAATCCTCAATCTTTACGCCCATCGCTTGATAGACGCGAATCTGACGTGGAGTAGATGAGAGTAAATCTTCTCCGCGGAGTACATGTGTTACGCCCATCAAAATATCGTCTACTGCAACTGCAAGTGTGTATAAAGGTGAACCATCAGCGCGCACCATCACAAAGTCAGGAACAAACTTATGATCAAAGGTGACTTCGCCACGAATCTCATCGGTAAAAGTTGTGCTTCCATCTGGCATACGCATGCGCACAACAGCTTCGCGACCTTGTGCTTTATAGGCTGCAATCTGATCAGCAGTTAAATCGCGGCAATGACCGTTATATCCGGGTGCTTCATTTGCTGCGCGTTGTGCTTCGCGGACGGCTTCTAACTCTTCCGGTGAGCAATAACAATGATAAGCATCGCCTTGATCTAGAAACTTCTGCGCCCATTCGGCATAAATCCCAAGACGTTGTGATTGAAGGTAAGGGCCATTTGGACCGCCAACTTCTGGACCTTCATCCCATTGTAGGCCTAGCCATTTAAGAGTGTCGATTGCTGCCTGTATATATTCATCAGTAACGCGAGTTGTGTCGGTATCTTCAATACGAAAGAGAAAAGTTCCCCCGGTGTGACGCGCATATGCCCAATCAAAGAGTGCAGTGCGGATATTTCCGACGTGCAAGTCACCCGTTGGAGAAGGCGCAAAGCGAACTTTTACTTTTTTAGTACTCATGGACGAGCGCTCACCTTATTAGTTAATTGGCCAAGGCCATCGATAGAGATAACAATCGTTGATTTTTCAGGCATAGGTCCGATTCCTGCTGGTGTGCCGGTAATTATGACATCACCTGGAAGTAGCGTCATTACCTGAGTTACAAAGTGAACTATATCTTCGACTTTAAAAATCATATCTGAGAGCTTGCCATCTTGCTTGAGTTCACCATTGAGCGTTGTTGTGATGCGCTGATTTCCGGGTACAAATTCAGTCTCAATCCATGGACCTAGCGGACAGAAAGTATCGAATGACTTTGCGCGCATCCATTGACCATCACGCTTCTGCAATTCGCGAGTAGTCACATCATTGGCAAGCGTGTATCCAAAGATCACATCTTTCACGCGCTCTTTTGGTACCTCTTTACATACTCGTCCGATAACAATGGCGAGTTCTGCTTCATAATCTATTGAGGGCGCCATTGCAGGCCAGACAATTGTGTCTCCGGGACCGATAACAGATGTATTGGGCTTTAAGAAAAGAATTGGTTCTTCAGGTACTGCGCTACCCATCTCGGCAGCATGATCTGCATAGTTCTTGCCAACGCAGACAATCTTGGAACGAGGAATCACTGGAGCAAGTAAGCGCACTTTAGTGAGCTCAACTTTTGCCGCTGTGCGCTGGATACCGTGATAGATGGGGTCTCCTGAAATAATCGAAATCTGATTATCTTCTTCGAGGATTCCAAAGAGCGGATCTGTTCCTAGCCCAGCATCAGGCTGTGGTGAAAATCGAACGACGCGCATTGGTCAATCTTATCTTCGAGGCGGCTATAAGCCTAAAAAGTGATTACTTCTCCGTTAGATGCGATGTAAAAAACTGTCGCACTCGGTGCAAAATCGTTAATGACCTTGGCATCGGTTGGTTGTGATCCGACTACTACAACACTCTCAATTCCGGTGATGCCCGAAGCCAGTGCAACTGTTAAAACTGCTTGCAGAGCATCTAGATGAAGAGAAGGTGAAATCACATTGATTGCGACATATGTGCGACCAGTTGTATCGCGTAGGGCTGCGGCTTGAGCTGAACCACTTCGCGCCAAGGTTGACTGTGCAAGGGTTACTAACTTTGAATCCTCTGGATTATTCATGCTCATCAACCTCCTGTTCTAAGCGCTCAATAATAACTGAACTAATTCTGCGACGGCGACCTACTGGTCGCTCCGATGTAATGGAGTACCCATGCAAATTGATTGCAGAACCAGCAATCGGAACTCGTCCTAACTTCTCGGCCATGTATCCGCCAATAGTGTCTACATCTTCAAATTCTTCGCGATTGATATCAATCTTGAGCTCATCTGCTAAATCTTCGATATGCATTGAGGCCTTTGCGCGCGCCTTGGTTTCTGAGATCCAAGAGAAAGATTCGACACCATCGTCATATTCATCGGCAATCTCGCCAACAATCTCTTCGATAATATCTTCAATCGTAATGATTCCAGCGGTTCCACCATATTCATCAATCACAATCGCAAGGTGAATCTGGTCGCGCTGCATCTCCTTCAGCAATTCCGCAGCTTCTTTATTCTCTGGGACAAAGACTGCAGGACGCAGATGTTGCTCAACTTTTTCCGTGGTCTCAGCCTCATGATGATCCAGCGTGCGCCGTGCAAGATCTTTCACATAGGCGATTCCGATGATGTTATCGATGCTCTCACCCGCTACAGGAATACGTGAATATCCTGAACGAAGAGCAAGAGATAATGCTTGGCGCAGAGTCTTATCGCGTTCAATCCAGACCATATCTGTGCGGTGAACCATTAATTCACGTACCAAGGTGTCACCTAAATCAAATACATTATGAATCATCTCGTGTTCATCTGATTCAACGAGTCCGCGATCGTGGGCGTGATCCATAAGTTCGCGCAACTCATTTTCATTGGTAAATAAACCCCACTGGAAACCTTTATCGGGAGTAATCAGATTGCCTAAGCCAATAACACCTTTAGCAATCGGTGTATAGATAAAAGCCAGGGCCAAACTTATTGTTCTGCTGATGCGGTTCACTTCTGTGACCACTCCTTAACAATCTTCTCTTGTAAAGCAAACATAACTTTCTCTTCGTCAGGATCTGCGTGGTCATATCCCAATATATGTAGAAGCCCGTGGGTAGCAAGGATATAAATTTCGGCTTCGGTACTGTGACCAGCATCGCGCGCTTGTTTCTCTGCGACCGCAGGTGAAATCACAATGTCACCTAAAGTCACTACTTCACCCTTTGCTTCTGGCATATCCATCGGAAATGAGAGAACATCTGTCGGGCCTGGTTCATTCATCCATTTGATATGCAGCTCTTCCATCTCGGTGACATCCACAAAGGTCAACGAAATTGCGCATTCGGGATTGAGCTCCATATATTCGATGCCAAAATCAATCAGCGTGTGCATCTCTTTTTCCGGCACCAAAGCACCAGAGCGATTAGTAAGTTCAACTGTCATAGTGTGGGTTTAACTATTGCGAATAGGACGGGGCACCGATTTGGCTGCGTCATATTTGTCATACGCTTTTACGATATCGCCAATAAGTCTGTGGCGAACTACGTCATCTGCCGTCAATTCCATAAATGAGATGTCATCAACGCCATCGAGGATGTCGCGAATAATTGCCAGACCTGATCGCTGCCCATTAGGTAAATCATTCTGCGTTACATCGCCGGTAATAACCATCTTTGAACCAAAGCCAAGACGAGTTAGGAACATCTTCATCTGCTCGGGTGTTGTGTTCTGCGCTTCATCTAAAATAATGAAAGCGTCATTGAGGGTACGCCCACGCATAAAGGCAAGTGGAGCAACTTCGATGACCCCGGTCTGCATCAAACGAGGAATAACTTCTGAATCAATCATGTCGTGAAGTGCATCAAAGAGTGGGCGAAGATAGGGATCAATCTTTTCATTCAGTGTGCCTGGCAAGAATCCTAATTTTTCGCCAGCTTCAACAGCAGGACGAGACAAGATGATGCGATTAACTTTCTTAGCTTGTAGCGCAGCCACAGCTTTTGCCATTGCTAGGTAGGTCTTTCCGGTTCCTGCTGGCCCGATTCCAAAGGTAATGGTGTTCTCTTCAATCGCATCAACATAGAGCTTCTGATTAGCTGTCTTGGGGCGAATCGTGCGACCACGATTAGAGACTATGTTGAGCGAGAGAACTTCGCTGGGATTATGAGCAGGTTCTGCTTCTAACATCGCAATACTGCGTGTGATTGCATCAACGTTAAGAACTTGCCCCGAACGGATAACAACCATCATCTCGGTAATCAATTTCTCCATCGCAAGACAATCGATATGCGGTCCTCGAAGAGTTATCTCATTGCCGCGAACTGTGACATTTACTGAAGGAAATGCTGCCTCGATTGCCAACATATTTGCATCGTTGATTCCGACTAGTGAAACCATCGGGATGGCGGGCGGGACCGTGATCAGGAGGCGTTCCATATAACTGAAAATCTATCGGTAATGTGGTGAATTCACCACACGGAAAGGGCGGTGTTGACTGCAGAAAGTGCAGCTAATCCGGCATGTGCCGAGCGCAGAATGGGGCGACCCATGAGCGCAACCTTCGCACCGGCTGATGCAAAGGTATCGATTTCATCTTCTGTTAACCCACCTTCTGGGCCGATGATGATTGCAACTCTCTTGAATCCGGGCGCCAATACTTGTGACAACTTCAGGGTCGCACTTTCATGGAAGACGATTGCTAAATCAACTTTTGCAATTTCATCAATGATGTTCGCAGTTGTTGCTACGCCTACTACCGCGGGAATTCGAAAGCGGCGAGATTGCTTGCTTGCTTCGCGCGCGGTGTTCTGCAACTTTTCAATCTTGTCATCTGACTTTCCAATACTTCTTGATGCTTTCCACATCACGATGCGATCTGCGCCGCCTTCGGTGCAGAGCTCGATTGCTTCTTTGACTCGGTCGCCTTTAGGAATTGCTTGAATCACTGTGAAGGTAGTTTCAAGAGGTTCTTGGAATCCAGTCTCTAAAACATTAAGAGTTAAATGCTTCTTATGAACTTCCACGACCTCAACATGTGACCAGGCACCTTTTCCATCGCTAAGGTTGAAAAAATCTCCGCTTTGCATGCGCAGGACACGGATTGCGTGGCTGGCATCTTCATTCTTAAATTCATAAGTAGCTCCAACAGTCGTCGGAAGGTCATCAACAAAGAAGAGCGTGAGCATTAGCGGTTAAATGCATCTCTAAATTTAGTAAAAAGTCCATCTTTGTGGCCCTTGATCTTTACATCGCCATCTTTTTCACCGCGTGATTGAGCAAATTCCTTGAGTAACTTCTCTTGTTCGCGGCTGAGCTTTCCTGGTGTTGCAACATCAACATGGACAATGAGATCTCCGCGATGGGTAGAACGCAAGCGGGTCATCCCTTTGCCCTTAACAGGAATCGTAGTTCCGCTCTGAGTTCCTGCTTTGATCTGTACATCGACATCTCCGTCAAGACAGGCGACTTTTACAGATGTACCAAGAGAAGCGGCGGCGAAAGAGACCTCGACTGCAATATGTAAGTTATCTCCATCGCGAAGCAAGAATTCGTGGTCAGCTTCAACAATTTCAACATAGAGATCGCCAGCGGGTCCACCACCAGCGCCAACTTCTCCGCGTCCGGCCATCTGAATTCTGTTGCCAGTTTCAACGCCTGCTGGAACTTTAATATTAATTGTTTGACGTGCTCGTACTCGTCCATCGCCTGCACATTCGCGGCAAGGATCAGTAATAACTGTGCCATATCCAGAACAGTTATTGCATGGACGCGACGTCATTACTTGACCGAGGAAAGATTTCTGAACGAATTGAGTTTCACCGCGTCCTTTACACACTGGACACATAGATGGAGAACTTTGATTTGCAGTTCCTTGTCCTTCGCACTTGGTGCAAACAACAGCAGATTCCAGAGTGATATCGCGCTCTGTTCCAAAACATGCTTCATTGAGATCTACTTCTATGCGGATCAGTGCATCTTGTCCTTGGCGCATACGTGGACGTGGTCCGCGATTTCCACCGCCACCAAAGAATGCATCCATGATGTCGCTAAATCCACCGCCGCCGAATCCTCCACCAAAGCCACCACCGAATCCTTGACCACCCATGTCATATTGCTGACGTTTCTGTGGGTCACTTAACGTGTCATAGGCAGCAGTTACCTCTTTAAATTTATTTTGAACTTCAGGATCAGGATTTACATCGGGATGAAGTTCGCGTGCAATCTTTCGGTAAGCCTTCTTAATTTCATCTTGTGAAGCGCCTCTATCAAGACCTAATAGATCGTAATAATCAGCCATTACTTAGCGCTCTCTTCAATATATCGGCCTACATATCTAGCAACTGCTGAAACAGCTGAAATCGAACCCGCGTAATCCATACGTGTTGGGCCAAGGACTCCGAGTGAACCCAATGAAGAATCTGCGCCATAGCCAACTGTCACAAGTGACGTTGTCTGCAAATTTGTATCTTGTTGTTCGCTACCAATCGTGACATGCACCGTTGGGTGAGCATCGCTGAGCAAACGCAACAGAACAACTTGCTCTTCTAGCGCTTCCAAAATTGGAGAAAGTGTTGGGCCTAAATCTTCACCAGATCGGGCAAGGTTTCCGGTTCCAGAAATAGCCATCTTCTCGCGGCCAGTTGATTCGCGAAGATTGGGATATTGCACAACAGCAACTTGCTTAGTGATATCTGCAAGCAATTTCGCACTGCGCACAACAACATCTTCGAGGTCGAGCGCGCCTTCAAGAAATGTCTCTATTGCGCGTCGTTCAGCAGTTGAAAGCGGTTTAATCGTTGAGAGCTTATCTACAAATAATCTGTAACCGCGATCAGTTGGAATACGCCCCGCACTTGTATGAGGCTGCGTAATAAAGCCTTCTTCTTCTAAGACAGCCATCTCATTGCGAATTGTTGCGGGGCTAATTCCAAGAGCGCGCTTATCTGCAATCGCCTTAGAGCCCACAGGAACCTGGGTCTCTACATATTCATCGACGATTGCTCGAAGAATCTCTAGTCGGCGATCAGTTGTCATAGTTTGGCAATCTTATCGTGACGCTCTTAGGCGAGCATTTCTTGCGTGAGGCGGTCGGCGATTAAGCGACCCTGCGGGGTCAGGGCAATTGTGTTTTCGCCCTCGATGACATGTCCACTCTTGATGTACTCCATAGTGCGTTCGTATTGAGCAACGGTCAATGCAGATTTCTTGACTCCATCAGGCATGCGAATCGCAAGCATGATGTATTCAGATTTTTTCTGCTCATCGGTAAGAATTTCAGAATCTTTAATCGGTGAAATTCCGGCAAAGACTTTCTCTTTGTAAGCGCTTGGGTGCTTTACATTCCAGAAACGTTTCTGATCGATATGTGAGTGTGCACCAGGGCCTAAGCCCCACCAATTATTTGATTTCCAATAAGCAATATTGTGGCGGCATTGATGTCCAGGTTTTGACCAATTCGAAAGTTCATACCACTTCAAACCTTTCTGCAGACATTGCTGATCAATAAGCAGATACATATCGGCCATCAGATCATCATCAGGCATTGTGTATTCACCACGTTTGATTTGCGCCGCAAGCTTCGTTCCATCTTCAACAATGAGCGCATATGCGCTGATGTGATCAGTCTCTAGCGATAGCGCCTCCTTAACAGTTGCTGCCCAGTCACTGAGCGTTTCACCTGGTGCACCATAAATCAGATCGATAGAGATAGATGAGAAACCTGCAGCTCGCGCCATCTCGACAGATTTGCGAACATTTTCAGGGTTGTGTGTGCGATCTAGAACTTTTAGGACATCTGGATTTGATGATTGCATCCCGAATGAGATGCGATTAAAACCCACTGCAATTAGTTCCTCTAACTTCTCTTTTGTCACAGAATCTGGGTTTGCCTCTAACGTGATTTCACAATCATCAGTGATTCCATTGCGCGCTTTGATTGCGGCAATCACACGACCTAAATCTTTTGGTGGAAGCAGAGATGGGGTGCCTCCCCCAAAGAAGATTGTGGGCACGACATCGGTCGGTGCAGCATCTAACTCTTTTAATACGGCATCGATGTAGTCACCCGAGACTATTTCCAGAGTTGCGCCATCTTGAAGTTCAGATGGCGTGTATGTATTGAAATCGCAATATCCGCAACGTCGTACGCAATATGGGATATGAACGTAGAACGAGAGCATTTTTATGATTCGAGCTTACGCGCTGCTTTAATCTTTTCGATATCTGCATCAGTAGCAAGGGCTGCAACGAAGGCTTCTTGTGGAACTTCAACACGTCCCACCATCTTCATGCGTTTCTTACCTTCCTTCTGCTTCTCGAGAAGTTTGCGCTTACGAGAAATATCTCCGCCGTAACACTTTGCAAGAACGTCTTTGCGAATCGCACGAATCGATTCGCGGGCAATAATGCGAGACCCAATCGCCGCCTGAATAGGAACTTCAAATTGCTGGCGAGGAATAAGTTCGCGCAGTTTTCCGGTCATCATCACGCCGTAGGCATAAGCCTTATCACGGTGAACGATTGCGCTAAAGGCATCGACTGCTTCGCCTTGTAGCAAGATATCGACCTTTACCAAGTTGCCTTCTTCATCGCCCATCTCTTCATAATCAAGGGACGCATATCCTCGTGTTCGGCTTTTGAGTTGATCAAAGAAGTCGAAGACGATTTCTGCAAGTGGCAAGGTATAACGAATCTCAACACGATCTTCAGAGATGTAATCCATGCCAAGCATTACGCCACGGCGTTCTTGGCAGAGCTCCATGATGGTTCCGATAAATTCTGCTGGTGCCAAAATAGTTGATTTTACAATTGGCTCCTTCACGCAATTGATCTTGCCGTCAGGAAATTCAGATGGGTTGGTAACTACAAACTCTTTGCCATCTTCCATCGTGACTCGGTAGACCACGTTTGGGGCAGTTGAAATCAGATTAAGTTTTGCTTCTCGTTCAAGGCGTTCGCGCACAATCTCCATGTGCAGTAGCCCAAGGAATCCGCAGCGGAAACCAAAGCCAAGCGCTGCAGAACTTTCAGGTTCATAGACGAGGGCTGCATCGTTTAATTGCAATTTTTCTAACGCATCGCGCAATACAGGAAAGTCAGCGCCATCAAGTGGAAAGAGACCAGAAAAGACCATTGGCTTGGGATCTTTATATCCGCCCAGCGCTTCTTTTGTTGGACGCGCAAAGTTTGTAATCGTATCTCCCACACGAGATTGGCGAACATCCTTTACGCCAGTAATTAAGTAACCTACCTCGCCAACGCCGAGCCCCTTTGAGGGAAGCGGTTCTGGTGAAATAACACCAACTTCAAGTGCTTCGTGTTTCACGCCAGTTGAAAACATTTGAATCTGTTCGCGTGGATTAATGTGGCCATCAACGACGCGAACATAGGTAACTACACCGCGATAAGAGTCATAGACGGAGTCAAAGATAAGCGCACGTGCTGGTGCATCAGGATCTCCCACTGGTGCAGGAATCTGATCGATGATTTGGTCGAGCAAATCTGCAACGCCATCGCCGGTCTTTCCGGAAACGCGCAACACATCTTCAACTTTGCACCCAATGAGGCCGGCAAGTTCGGCAGCAAACTTTTCTGGTTGAGCGTTAGGTAAATCAATTTTATTAAGGACCGGAATAATCGTGAGGTTGTTCTCCATCGCAAGATAAAGGTTTGCAAGAGTCTGCGCTTCGATTCCTTGCGCGCAGTCAACGAGCAAGACTGCGCCTTCACATGCAGCAAGCGAGCGCGAAACTTCATAGGTAAAGTCAACGTGTCCAGGTGTATCGATCATGTTCAGGACATATTCCTGGCCATCAATACCGCTGCGCCATGGCAAGCGAACTGCTTGAGATTTAATGGTGATGCCGCGTTCGCGTTCGATATCCATACGGTCTAGATACTGCGCGCGCATATTGCGAGCTTCGACAACTTCAGTAATTTGTAGCATGCGATCGGCCAACGTTGATTTACCGTGATCGATATGGGCGATGATGCAGAAGTTACGGATCTGCGCCGGATTAGTTGAAGCCGGTTGCGGCGCCTTCGCAATGGATATTGCAGGCACTTAAGCGACCTTTATCTTCGGGATATCTTTAGAAGATTGGAAAGAATTAACGAACGCCGGCTTTAGCAGCAGCCTTAGCCATTGAAGACTTCTTATTTGCAGCAGCGTTCTTATGAAGAACACCCTTTGAGACTGCAATATCAAGAGCCTTTGAAGCTGCGCGAAGTTCAGCAGTTGTTGCAGCAGCGTCACCCTTAGCAACTGTGTCGCGGAACTTGCGAACAGCAGTCTTGATAGAAGATGAGACAGACTTGTTGCGAAGGTATGCCTTCTCGTTTGTCTTAATACGCTTGATCTGCGACTTGATATTTGCCACGTCTATTGCTCCGTCTGTGTGTTTTTAGCCAAACCTTGTGATTTGTGCAGACGCGTAGGTTATCAGCGTAAGGGGTAGGCTCCCAAATCCAATCAGCGCTGAGCGCGAGCGGCAGCGATGGTCTGAAGTGCCTTTTCTAGGGCGAAGATGGGGTCAGATGAGGCCCCTTTCACATCGGCATCGGCCTTTGCTATCGCTTCAACTGCGGTGGCGATTCCACGAGGAGTCCAGAATTGCAACTGCCTACGAGCCTTATCAATCTGCCATGGCGCCATTCCAAGTTGCCCCGCTAATTCAAAAGATTTACTTCCCTTATTTGTTCCAGAAACTTTCGCCAAACTGCGAAGAGATGAAGCAATTGCTGATGTGACCATTACTGGATCTGTTCCAGTTTCTAGTGCACTTCGTAGCGTCACCAGTGCCACGGGCAAGTTGCCGTCGATTGTTGCGTCGGCAACATCAAAGCCAGTTGTTTCAATACGTCCTTGATGGAATTTATCGACGATTGCTTCATCGATGACACCAGCAGGTGCATCGAGTGAAATTTGAGAAACCGCAGATTGCAATTCGCGAAGCTCGTTGCCAAGTGCTCCAACGAGCGCCTTTATTGCTCCCGGTGTTGCTTTGCGCCCGCTATCAAGGAATAGATCTTTAACGAAACTCTCTTTATCTGATTCTTTCTTGATCGCTTCACACGCAATGATTTCTGGCTTTACCTTCTTAATTGCATCAAGGAGCGCCTTGCCTTTGACGCCTCCTTTATGGAGAAAGACCACAGTCATGGTGGGATCTGGTGAATCTAAATAGCGCACTACTTCATCCTTTGATTCTTCAGGCAGGTCTTGCAAATCTTTTAGGATCAGTGCGCGACGTTCAGAGAAAAGGGATGGCGCCACACTATCTGCGATATCGCCAACCATCGCGTCAGCTGCAGCAATAGAAGTGATTTCCGCTTTCTCATCCTTGAGCTCTTGCGTTAGCTTTGCCAGTGCACGGTCAGCAAGTGCTCCTTCGGGGCCGAGCAGAAGGTAAAAAGCGTTCATCTGCTACCTCTCTAGCTCCAGGAAAAGAATCTTAACCAGCGTTTGCTGCGCTGCACAGATAATCGATGGCGCACTGCCGTAATTGCAACGGCTCCATCTGTATCGGTACGCAATACCTTAGCGCCTAAATGCGTCAGCGCCGAGATGGTGCTTGGGGCTGGATGTCCATAGCTATTTCCCGCACCCACACTGATAACGGCAAGTGCCGGTGATAACTCGCGCATCAAATCAAGATCTTGGTATCTCGAACCATGATGTGCCACTTTATAGATATCAACGTGCCCGATTCGCGAAACTAATTGCGCTTGCACAGGTGGCTCGATATCACCTGATGCAAAGAGTGTGAAATCTGGCGAGGTAATCACAACTGCGATACTTGAATTATTGGGTGTGTAACCCGATCCACCATCTGGCCACTTCACATCGAGATCAATATTTTCAATACGCGCATGTGCTCCTGCCGTGATGTTGCCAAACCAGGTTGTGCCGATCTTTCGATTCTTACGGGCGCCACTGAGCCCTCCAACGTGATCTGCATGAATGTGTGTCAGTATTAATAAAGGTATTTCTCTAATTCCTAGTTGGCGCAAACATCTATCTATCGGCTGTGGATCAGGTCCCACATCAATGACAATTCCTCGGTGATGGTGCAGATTAATCACCATCGCATCACCTTGGCCGATATCGCAATTAGCAATTTGCCAATCCCCCGCTGGAAATCTTTGAACCCACGAGAGTGCAATAACAATTATCAGAAGCGTGATTGCAGCTTTCGCTCGCCCAATAGCAATGGCTGCCACAAGTACTGCCACAATAATAAATCCATAGAGCCCTGTCTTTAAGGTGAAGACTGGAAATCCTGAACTCCAAGCAGCAACATAAGCAATCCACGTTGCAAGTGGTTTGATGCAAAAAATTAATACATGGGCAAGCCACGGTGTGAATGGAGAAATCAGCGCTGCAATAAACCCAATGATGGTGATTGGTGCAACAGCAGGAGCCGCCAAGATATTTGCAATGATGCTCATGGGGCTGATGTATCCAGATATTGCAACTATCACCGGTGCACACAAGACCATCGCAGCAATCGGTGGCGCTAAAAACTTTGGCTTTATCTTTGGTGCAATCAGTAATAGCCCCGCAGTTGCAAGGACTGAAAGAGCAAAACCGGGATCGCGCGACTGAAAGGGATCGGCGATAACAACGGCTGCAATGGCAAAACCTAACGCCGGAAGTGGATCTCGTCCTTGTCTTGAACCATGTGCAAAGAGCAGCACTGCAGCCATCGCAGCAGCTCGTAGTACCGAAGGTGATGGTCGCACCAGTGCAATGAATCCACTGAGTGCAATAGCCGTTGCTATCAATCGATAATTAAGCCTACGAAAGATAAATTGCATTCCCCATAAAACAAAGGCAGAGACAAGTGCAAAGTTCGCACCACTGACTGCAACCAAGTGAGTTAGCCCAGATCTGCGCATCTCATTCTTAAATGCAACGCTCTGTTTAGTCGTATCGCCAATCACCATTCCGGGAATCAGCGCACCAGCATCTCCAGTTCCTGTTGCACCCCGAAGACCCAGTCGAATACGTGCTAAGCCACATGCCCACCCAGATGCATCACTCAATACTTGAACTCGTTTACCAACAATCAACAGCGCTGCCACTCTGCGTTCTTTACTGACCAAAACCTTTGCCTGGACTTGAATCTTCTGCCCCGGCAATAAGCCTTCTACGCTTCTGTTAGAGACAATCACTCTTACAGGAATACGCATTCGGAATTTATTATCAACTAATAAAGCTTGCCCCATAAATGAATATGAGGTCGGTGCAAATGAAGTGCCGAAGACCTTTGGGACCACGCGATTAGGGTCAGTTGTGACTTGTAATTCAACGCTAGTAAGTGATCCGGTATATCTGGTTATCGCACTTGATTGCAGCGCAGCAATTCGAATAGACATAATCGTTGCACCCAGCAGAAGTGCAATAACCAAAACTGCAAAACGTTTCTTACTTCTTAGTAAGAGCGCAGAAAAGAGTGCAGCCATAGAAACAATCCATGGTGCGCTCCAACTTTGCACAAGTGCGCCCGCCCAAACCGCGCCCCCCAGTGCAAGGGCGCGGCTATCTATTACACGCGCAGCTTCTCTTTGAATTGAGCGAATTTGCTCTGTCCGATACCAGGAACTTTCAAGAGATCTTCAATTGCTACAAATGGCCCACTTATTTTTCTATATGCCACGATGCGATTGGCAAGTACTGGTCCTATTCCATCGAGTGCTTCAAAATCCTTTACAGTTGCTCGATTAATCATGATGGGGCCGTTCTTGCGCACTGCTGGCCGTGCGCCAACCACTTTGGATGCAGCCGGATATACATAAATCTGCTCACCATCTTTAAGAACACGAGCTTGATTGATATCTGATGTATCGGCACCCTTCTTCAACCCGCCCGCTGCTTTGATTGCTTCAACCACACGTGAATTCAGGGGAAGGGAGTACACGCCTGGATTTGCAACTGCTCCGGCAACATCAACTACAAGTAGTTGCGGTATCGCATCGATTGCAACTGCTGGAAGTTGTTCTACAACTTCTTGAGACGAACCTCGCGTCACAAAGAGCGCCGATAGGGCGACAACAAAAAGTGCGATGATCGCCAAGCCGCGCTTCTGCACTGTTGAATAGTGGAGATCACTCCACCAAATACTTATCTTGCTTAAATATTCCTTGCCATGTGGATTGTCCATCCGCGGATGGTGGTGGAGTTAGTAAGAAGAATGGTCCGTGAATACTGTAGCTGTTGATTAAACTGGGTTGTTAAAAAGCGCGTATTGGCCGAATATACGGGGTCGTGACTTTACCGCCTAGTGCAGATACACCGTCTGCGAAGCGATGGATCCATGCAAATGCGCCCGCATCAATGGTTGAATCAGAGGAGGAGAAGTACCAATCATTCACGAAACTTCCAACTAAAGATTTCTGCAAATAGAGTTCCCGAAGCTCATCTTTAGATGGCAAGAACCAATCGTTATACGTTACTGATGAAACTACACTGGTATACGATCGCGCAAGCGCAGCAGCGGTATTTGACGTATTGGCGCCCGCTAACGCAACGATTATTAGCGAGTTGCTGTATCCCCAACCGATTCCAGTGTCTTGTGCTATTGCACTGGTTCTACCGACGCCACTCGGTGCCCAAGTTCTTGTTGGATCTTGCCCTGTATTCCAGCCGTCCGGTGCGGCTTCAAGATACCTGCATGTGGTTGCTCTTGTTGGACCACATGTAAATGGGGTACTTGCTTTGTAGAAAATGATGCCCCCACCGGGTCCTCGTTCCCCTACTTGAAGCGCCCTAATTCCTGCACTACTTTGAATTGTTACTTTAAATACTGACGTTGATAACGCAACAGGTGAATCGAATGTAACGGTAAACGTTCCGCTCCCTCCAGATACGGTGACTCCATCTGAAGGGTCCCTTACTTCAAAGCTTCCAGAATTGTTATACACAACTGCCTCTGTTGAAGTCGTATTAAAGATTGCCAAAGGAGTACTACTAGAGGAGCCATATGCACTCAACTTAAAGTTCGCACCGTAACAACTAGTAGGAATATTGCCAACAGTGATTGATGCTAGGTAATAAGTGCCTGTTCCATTCGCAGCATTCACAAAGGAAGATTTAGGAGTCACAGTCACGTTCTGACTTCCGGAACATGCAACTGCTAGCGATACTCCTTGACCAAACTCAATGGATCCGCCAGAACTAAGTAAAATATTTGCAGCCAAAGTGCTTTTAACAAAAAACCCACCCCCACCGATGAGAACAATTAAAACTAAAAAACTAGAGAGAAATGAGCGATTGCGCGGATTCTCATAAATGGGGTCATCATGGTATTCAGACATGAAATTCTCCCCATTTGAAAAATCAGAGAAAATTCTTACATATTCACGATGACGATTTCAAGCAAACAGGTAGTTAAAGAACTATGTTGACGAGCTTTGGTGCTCGTGCGATGACTTTCTTAGGTGTCGCTCCAGCCAAAGCAGCGACCACACCGGGAAGTGCCAAGGCTGCAGCTTCAAAGTCAGCATCTGTAATAGATGGCGCAACGCTCATTCGATCCACAATCTTGCCGTTTATTTGAATGACGGCTTCAACTTCATCGGCAACTAAAAGTTTTGGATCAACTTCAGGCCAACCGGCAGTTGCAATTGCTGGCTTGTGGCCAAGACGTTCCCACATTTCTTCTGCAGTAAATGGTGCAACAAGTGAGAGCATGATTGCAATTGCTTCCGTTGCTTCGCGCACTGCAGCATCTGCAGGACCACAACCAGAATCAATTGCTTTGCGTGTTGCATTAACAAGCTCCATCACACGAGCAACAGCTACGTTAAATCTAAAGGACTCAACAGCAAATGCTGCATCATGCAGCGCTTTATGAGTTGCTTTGCGAAGACTAATTTCACCTGTTGTGAAATCAATTCCAGGTGCCGATGTGACATCACCTGATAAACGCCAAGCACGGCTTAAGAACTTTACTGATCCTGATGGTGAGACATCTGACCAATCAACATCATCTTCAGGTGGGCCTGAGAAGACCATCGATAAACGAATGGCATCGACGCCATGGTTTTCAAGTTCATCAGAAAGTCGCACAAGGTTGCCACGCGATTTAGACATCGCTGAGCCATCCATGACAACCATTCCTTGGTTGAGCAGACGCGTAAACGGTTCGGTAAAGGAAAGCATCTTCATATCAAAAAGTACTTTGGTAAAGAATCGCGAATAGAGCAAGTGCAAGATCGCGTGGGTTACGCCACCAACATATTGATCAACAGGAAGCCAGGTATCAATATCGCTGCGATTAAATGGTTCAGTTGCATTGGTAGAAGATGGATAACGCAGGTAATACCAAGAGGAATCAACGAAGGTATCCATGGTGTCGGTATCACGCAGCGCAGGACCTGCACATTTAGGACACTTGGTATTTACCCACTCGGTTGCTGCAGCAAGTGGTGATTGTCCCTTTGGCTTGAGGTCTAACCCCTTTGCATCAGGAAGAAGAAGGGGAAGGTCTGAATCTGGAACAGCTACTTCGCCGCACTTTTCGCAGTGAACGATTGGAATAGGTGTGCCCCAATAGCGCTGGCGGGAAACAAGCCAATCACGTAGACGATAATTTCGTGCACTCTTTCCAAGTCCATCTGCCTCAAGTTGTTTATTGATTGCAGCTATTGCATCAACCTTTGAAAGTCCGTTAAGTGAACCTGAGTTAATAATCTTTCCATCTCCGGTTGTCGCTACTCCTGTTGCGTTTGGATCATCTTCACCAGTTTCAACAACAACACGCACGGGTAGCTTCATTGCCTTTGCAAAATCAAGGTCGCGTTGATCGTGTGCGGGAACAGCCATAATTGCGCCAGTTCCATAATCAGCTAAAACATAATCTGATGCCCAGATTGGTAACTTCTCACCGTTGACTGGATTAATAGCAAAGCGCTTTAAATCAACTCCAGATTTTGGGCGATCTGTAGCTAAGCGATCGATATCTGATGCAGCTTTAATTTTCTCGAGGTATGCCGTGAACTCTGCTTCAACGGCGCTTCCTTGCGCAAGTTCTGCAGCAAGGGCTGAGTCAGCTGCAACAACCATGAAAGTTGCGCCATACAAAGTATCGGGGCGAGTGGTGTAGATAGTTACTGGTTCTGTGCGACCTTCAATAACAAATTGCACATTGGCACCTTGTGAGCGACCAATCCAATTACGCTGCATCATCAGAACTTTCTCAGGCCATTTGCCCTCAAGTTCTGACATGTCATCGAGTAAACGATCTGCATAATCGGTGATCTTGAAATACCACTGATTCAATTTCTTCTTAGTAACTGCTGTATCGCAGCGTTCGCAGAGCCCTGCTACTACCTGCTCATTTGCAAGAACTGTCTGACAGCCTGGGCACCAATTAACTGCTGAGTCTTTGCGATATGCCAAGCCGCGTTCGTGCAGTTTAGTAAAGAGCCACTGATTCCATTTGTAGTACTCGGGGTCGCAGGTATTAAAGACGCGATCCCAATCGAATGAACATGCATAACGACGCATAGATGCTTTTTGCGTTGCAATGTTCTCATAAGTCCAAATGCGCGGATCTTCA
>Ga0114964_10001011_pt1 | contig 20818 bp, 20 predicted proteins | sample C_131016_MF_Meta_FD_92638 | JGI IMG/M metagenome (GOLD analysis project Ga0114964, IMG submission 92638) | Freshwater microbial communities from Lake Croche, Canada to study carbon cycling - C_131016_MF_MetaG | ecosystem: Environmental > Aquatic > Freshwater > Lake | place: Lake Croche, Canada...
TAAATGAAAGAACCCCACCGTGGAGGGTGGGGTTCTAGTAGGCCCCGTCGGGATCGAACCGACGACCCACGGATTAAAAGTCCGTTGCTCTAACCAACTGAGCTAGAGGCCCTTATTACAACTTTCCTATTCTAATGAATAGTTCAAGCATTAGCGAAGGCGATGGTGGCTGAGACAGCACTCTTCCAACGCAGGTATTCGCTAGTCAGGTTTGCTTTTGGTGAGAATTCTGCATCAACCGGATTGAGAGTTCTAAGCTGATCCATACTCCATAGACCTATGCCAAGCCCGGCTAGATATGCTGCACCTAAGCCGGTTGATTCAAGTTGTTTAGGACGATGAATTGGGGTTTGCAGCAGGTCTGCCTGAATTTGCATCAAAAGGTCATTAGCTGATGCACCACCATCAACTCGGAGGGTTGAGAGTTTAGTAATCATGGCATCAAAGACATCTCTAACTTGAAAAGCTAAAGCTTCGAGAGTTGCTCGGGCCAGATGTCCTCTAGTTGTTCCTCTGGTTAAACCAAAGACTGTTCCTCTGGCATCAGGAAGCCAATATGGTGCTCCAAGACCGGTCAGTGCTGGAACAAAAACAACTCCACCATTATCAGAAACTGTTAGGGCTAGTTCCTCTATATCGCTGGCTTTTGAAATGATTTTTAGTTCATCTCTTAACCATTGAACAGCTGCGCCAGAAACAAAGACCGAACCTTCGTTGGCGTAAGTCATTTTCCCGTCAAGTTGCCAGGCAACAGTTGTAATCAATCCGTTGTCTTGCACTAAAGCTTGATATCCAGTGTTTTGCAAAATGAATGCTCCGGTGCCGTATGTACATTTGGCCCCACCAACATCAAACTGGGTTTGACCAAATAGTGCTGCCTGCTGGTCACCTGCAATACCTGCAATTGGAATTGCTAAACCAAAGAATGCCGAAGGGTCAGTTACACCCACTACACCACTTGAATCAACCACGGTGGCCAGAGCAATCTCTGGTATTTCAAATAAGTCAAGAAGTTCTTTAGACCAAGAACCTGAATGGATATCAAACAGCTGTGTTCTTGAAGCGTTACTGGCATCTGTCACATGAACAGCACCGGCTGTGAGCCTGGCAATTAGGAAAGTGTCTACAGTGCCAACCACTGATTCACCGGAAATAACCCTGCTCCAAACTGATGGATTGTCTTTAGCAATCCAACGAAGCTTCGAAGCACTGAAATAAGGATCTAACGGTAATCCGGTAATTCGTTGAACACTTGCATCGGCATTTAATTCAGCAAGGATCTCTGTGGTTCTTCGGTCCTGCCAAACAATTGCTTTGCAATTAGGTTCAGTTGTTTTTCTATCCCAAACCCCAACTGTTTCTCTTTGGTTGGTGATACCTATGGCTTGGAATTTAGAACCAGATTGATCGATGACTTGCTTTAGCGAAGATAAGGTTGCCGCCCATATTTCGTTTAGGTCGTGCTCCACCCAGCCAGGCTGAGGGTAGTGTTGAGGAAACTCTTGATAGCCTCGGGCAATAATAGATCCGTTTTCATCTACCGCTAAAGCAGTTACCCCAGTTGTTCCAGCATCTATGGCAAGTATCATCTTTGTCCTTAGTGAGGCATAGGTTCATAAATCAGATCAGCCGACTGACTATCTTTACGCGGCCATTCAATTAACAACATAGCGGCCAACATGAAAGTTCCACCGATGATTACCTGGGGACTTAGAACTTCTTGCCCAACAGCTACGCTGATCAATGCCGTGAAGACCACTTCCATGGTCAAGATGATGGCCACCCTAGAGGCATCCATGATTGATTGAGCCCAGGTTTGAACAAAGAAGCCGAGAGCTGTTGCGAAGACAGCTGTGAAGATAATGGCAAACCAAACAGTGAAATCTGTGGTTTGTTGAATGCCATCAGGAGATGCCCCGATCCAACAGACCACCGCCCCGGTTGCTAGCTGGATCACCGTGAGCGCATAAACATCTTTACCGGGTGACCATCTGGATAATCCGACGATGTGTAAAGCAAAAGCCAAAGCACACAAAATAATCCAAATTTGACCAACATCGAAGGAAGCATTTTTGATGGTGATAAAACCTAAACCAACTGTTGCTAACATCGCACCCAGAGCTACGATAGCGTTCGGTTTCTTTCTGAAAAACAACCAAATCAGAAGCGGAGTCATAATCACATAGAGTCCGGTGATAAAACCAGTGATGGCAGCGGTTGAAGTTATCAAGCCAATGGTTTGTGTAACATAAGCGGCACCTAAAATAACACCAAGAAATATTCCATGTTTCAAGGTAGCGCCTTTGAAAGCTTTGACTGTTTTAGGTCTAACCAAGATCATAAGTAGGGCCGCAATAGTGAAACGTATAGCCAGGAAATCAAATACCGGGTAATTATTCATAGCTGGCTTCATAACCACGAACGAAGCACCCCAGGCAACGGTTACGAATAAGAGGCTAAAAACACCTAGGCTATTTTTCTTCACCAGGTAAGTCTATTTGAGGCGTTTAATCGTGGTGTTGTGAGCAATGTGTTTGACCATTGAGGGAAAAACTAAACCGTGCATCGGAAATACACTCCACCAGTAAAGATGACCTAGCAAACCTTTAGGAACATAAATTGCTCGCTGGGTTACTCGAGTTCCACGAGCTGGTAATTCTTCTGCTTTGAATTCCAACCAGGCTAAGCCGGGCATTTTCATTTCAGCACGAAGCCGCAATAAATGTGGTCTCTCTAAAGCCTCGACTCTCCAGAAATCCAGAGCCTCACCTTCAATAAGGTGATCAGGGTCTCTTCTACCTCTTCTAAGACCAACGCCACCAACTAAACGGTCTTGCAGACCTCGCAATTCCCAAGCCCAGGTTGCCGTTGAGTATCCGTGTTCACCACCGATAGATTCGATTCTCTTCCACACCTCATCGATGGAGTCTGTGGTTTCTTCAACTCTGACGTCTGTGTAGAGCGAACCACCAGCCCAATCAGGGTCTGTTGAAAGTGGTTCGCTAGGGCTACCTGGTAAAGAAGCATTAGTCCAACGCGTTTCGACATTCGCTTCCTTGATTCTGGTTAGCGCTAGCGCAACAGCTTTCTTAAAACTGGTTAGTCCTTCTTGCGGGTCTGGAATGTATTGCTTTATTGAACTATCTCTAGCCACAACTTCGTTTCGCAAAGAGTCAATAAGTCTTCTGGCCAAAGTCATAGGAACCGGTGTGATCAACCCAACCCAACCGCTAGATAGCCTAGGGGTCAAAATAGGCAGTGGCAGAATAAACCGCTTCTTTAAACCAGCAGCCTCCGCATACTGCAACATCAGATCACGATAGGTGAGCACCTCTGGTCCACCGATATCAAAATCCCGGTTTACTTCTTTACTTATAGCTGCAGCACCAACTAGATACCTGAGCACATCTCTAACTGCAATCGGCTGAATCCGAACGGTAACCCATTTTGGGGTCACCATCACCGGCAGGCGCTCAGTGAGGTATCTAAGCATCTCGAACGATGCCGACCCAGAGCCAATCACAACACCGGCCCGAAGCTCAATGGTTGGAACGCCAGATGCTCGAAGGATCTCACCGGTCTCAGCTCTTGAAGCTAGATGCGCACTGAGTTTGGTTTTGGTTTCAGCCATGCCACCTAGATAAACAATTCGACTAACCCCTTTGGCTAGGGCAGCTTTACCGAAAGTCTCCGCCCAGGCCTTCTCTTTTTCTTCAAACTCATCGGTGACCATAAGCGCGTGCAAAAGATAATAGAGAACATCAACACCGATGAGGGCTTTTTTAACCGAATCTTCATCGGCTGCATCGCCTTCAACAACCTCAACCTGCCCGAACCAAGGGTAGCTAGTTAGTCGATCAATGTTTCTAGCAAAAACTCGAACCCGATAACCGTGGCTGAGCAATTCTCTAACTAAACGTCCACCGATATATCCGGTCGCACCAGTTACTAAACAAAGCGCGGGTAAACCCTCTCTGTTTTTTAGAACGGGTAGCCCATTTGCCAAGTCACTCATTAGTGAACCTGAGACATTACGCCTTCAACAGTGTTGCGATACAGCGGCTTCTTTTCTCCAGCTTCGATCGCAATCGGAAGTTTGTTTTCAACAGGGGAGATCGGGCAGGTTGCGAAATCGGTGTATGAGCAAGGGAAATTGGATGCAAAATTAAAATCAAGTAGGTAGGTACCGTCTTCTTGATAGCTAGCAACAACCTGTCGGCCAGTTCCATAGGTTATTTTTCCTGAACTAGCGTCCTTGAATGAAACTGAGAGGTCTTTAGATCCGGTTTTTTCAAAGGCAGTTAGACGGTATCTCTCGCCGGCATAAACAAATTCCAGTGCACCTGGTGAAACATAGGCATGAGTCATGCCTTCAACAACTGAACCAACTACAACTTCCTTAGGCGCATCGTTTGCGATGAGCTTTGCTTCAAAAGCGAATTCTGGATTGTAATCAAAAGTGATGACCCCGTTGAAAGTTTTAAGGATCTCGGTATTAGGGTCTCTAGGTCTAACCACCATTTGACCAGCACGAGAGGCAACTTCAACTTTGATGCCATCGTAGTCAAAAGTCATTTCGCCTCTAGGCTCAACGCTCCAAGAGTGATCTCCGGTAGCACTGTCTTTGACAAAAACAGTGGTGTCTTTAGCCGACCAGGAACCAGAGATTCCAGCGATAGTTTGTGGTGTCTCAGAAAGCCAAACCATGTTGGTGATAGATAGGAAACCCGAAGGGTTAGCGAGGTTCTTATTACGGGATTCAATCCAAGTAAGCCATTGTTGATTAGTCATGGCTTAAGCCTAACCCTTGCTTAGTCTTCGCTGGATTCGATGCCAACTATTTTCGCTCTACGCTTACCTTTAGATTGGGCTAAATGAAGGACATAAAACTCACCTGGTTTTAGTGGCTCAAGGGCATCTAGTTCCTTACGAACCGACTTGGACCCATACTCGGCCAGGGTCTCCATGATCGTTGGCAATGCTGGCCGATGCGAGCAAATAACTGTTGCCTTATTACTTAGAACAATATTGTGAATTAACTTATGTGTTCGCTGTGGGCCATTGTTAGCACCCAGTTCACTCAACTGCGATCTTTCAACCAACTTCACCTTGTGCTTAGAAATGAATGGTAGAACGGTATCTAAACATCTTTTCCAAGCTGATGTCACAACAAGTTTTGGTCCATAGGCTGCCAAAACATTGGTTAGCGCTACCGCTTGAACAGCGCCAGCCGGTAACAATGGCCTGGTTGCCTCACCTTTAGACCATTGCTCTCTAGGGGTTGCTTTGGCGTGGCGCAAAACAATGACTGGTCTAGTTTCTAATTCGTTAGAGTCATCAAGACGAATGAGTTCCTTTAGTGGTTCGTTATCGTGCTTATAGGTCATCCGCTTTTTTGCTTCAGAGACACTAAGCCACTCAAAGCTACCAACCTCATCATCAGGAACAAAGTTTTGCTTACGCAAAGCAGCATCGCTTACTTTAGCCGCCCAATAGTGAACAATCTTTTTGCTTCCGTTGGATAACTGATATTGAGAAACATGAAGCTTCGCACCAAGAGAAACCTTTAGACCTGTTTCTTCTCTTAGTTCACGAACAGCAGCTTCAGCCACCCGCTCACCTTTATCTAGTTTTCCTTTAGGCCAAGACCAGTCGTTATACCTAACCCGGTGAATCATTAGGACTTTAAGTTCGCCTTTTTCTTTGCGCCATAAAATAGCGCCGGCTGCTACGACAGCCATCAGATCATAGATCCTGGTCGCAAGATGTTTGCCATGATTTGATCTTGAACATCAATCTCAGTTTTATGTCTTAGCCACGAGCCATCGTTGGCTAGTTTCCATGAGCTTGATGTTTCAGCCATGCAAAGTTTGAACAAGTTTTCTATCTCTTTCAAGTGATCCGCTTGACGCAACCTAATCAGAGTTTCAACTCGACGATCTAAGTTTCTATGCATCATATCTGCTGAACCGATGTAAACAATCGGGTCTTCTTGGTTTAGGAATCTAAAGACTCTCGAGTGTTCAAGATATCTACCAAGAATGCTTCTGACATTAATAGTTTCACTCAAACCTATAACGCCTGGCTTTAGGGCACACATACCGCGAACCACAATATCGATTGGAACGCCAGCACGCGATGCTCTATAAAGTGAGTCAATAATTTGCTCATCGACTAACGAGTTCAACTTGATTTGAATCCCCGAAGCTTTACCAGCTAAAGCATTCTTAGCCTCAGCATCAATCAGTTTAGTTAAGCCTTCACGAACACCAACTGGGGAGACCAGTAGTTCATTAAAAGAAAGATCCTCGGCATATGCAGATAAGCGGTTGAATAGCTTGGCAATATCCTCACCAACAACATCTCTTGAAGTTAGCAGTCCATAGTCTTCATAGAATCTTGCAGTCTTCGGGTTATAGTTACCGGTTCCAATATGGCAGTAACGCTTGAGCTTGCCTTCTTCTTGTCTGATTACCATCGCCAATTTACAGTGCGTCTTTAGCCCCACGATCCCATAGACCACGTGAACACCAGCTTGCTCAAGCTTTCTAGCCCAGCCGATGTTGTTCTGCTCATCAAAGCGAGCCTTGATCTCAACTAGAGCCAACACCTGCTTACCTGCCTTAGCGGCACTGATTAATGCATCAACTATCGGTGAATCACCGCTGGTTCGATACAGAGTCTGTTTGATGGCAAAGACCTTTGGGTCCCTGGCGGCTTGCTCAATAAAGGCCTGCACACTGGTCGAAAAAGATTCGTAAGGGTGGTGAACTAAAACATCTCTTTGACGAAGAGCACTGAAAATACTTATACCTTCATCGTTAGCGCTCTTTAGGTAGCGGTTGGTGACTCTTTGGTGGGGAATGAAATGAAGGTCGGCTCGCTTCATAAAAGCAATATCATTCAGTCCGGTTAAATCAAGCGGACCATCAAGGCGATAAACATCTTCACTTTCGATATCTAATTCTTCTTTGAGTAGTTCCAGCACTTCAGGATCAATGGTGCTTGAAACTTCTAGTCGAACCGCAGGGCCGAAGCGACGTTTAGCTAACTCAGCTTCAAGAGCCTGAAGCAAGTTCTCTGCTTCATCCTCATCAACATCGAGGTCTTCATTTCTAGTGACTCGGAAGTTGTGATATTGAATCACCTGCATTCCTTCAAATAAAGAATCAAGGTGGTGCCCGATGATTTCTTCTAATGGAATAAAACGAACACCAGAACTAGCGCCAGGCACTCTAACAAATCTAGGCAGGGTTGGGGGAACCTTGACTCTGGCAAAAAGCTTGTTGTCATTTTCAGAGGGGGTAAGCATCACGGCAATATTTAGTGACAGACCTGAAATATATGGAAATGGGTGAGCCGGGTCAACAGCAAGCGGGGTCAACACAGGGAAGATCTGCTTGTGGTAGTAATCACTGAGCTGTTCTTGTTCAGTGGATTCTAATTTGTCCCAGCTAGTGATATTGATTCTGGCTGTTTCAAGCGCCGGCTCTATTTGTTCGATGAAAACTTTGCTGTGACGTTGCTGCAGTGCATGGGCGGCTTTGCTAAGTTCAGTTAGCGCTTCGGCTGGTTCAAAACCTGAAACCGAGGTGACAGCTAATCCGGTGGCAATTCTTCTTTTAAGACCGGCAACTCTAACCATAAAAAATTCATCTAAGTTGGATGCAAATATGGCCAAGAAATTCACTCGCTCTAGAAGCGGCAACGATTCATCTTCGGCTAGTTCTAAAACTCTTTCGTTAAAAGCTAACCAAGAAAGTTCTCTATCGACGAATCGGTCTGCGGGTAAATCGAAACCACTAGGTGGCAACGGTATCGCCATGGTTTCTTCAGACATGCTCTCAATCCTTACAGAATAAAGTTGCGGGTTGGTGAACTTTTAGTGACCGGCTGATACGTTAGCCGACTCTTCAACAGTTCGGTTAAATCGATAGCCAACGTTTCTAACCGTTGAGATTAGACCTTCAAGGTCACCCAACTTGGCTCGTAACCGACGTATGTGAACGTCAACTGTTCTAGTGCCACCAAAATAGTCATAACCCCAGACTTCGCTTAAAAGTTGCTCTCTGGTGAAAACGCGACCAGGGTGTTGGGCTAGGAATTTCAATAGTTCAAACTCTTTAAAGGTTAGGTCCATAGGTTCACCATGGATCTTGGCCGAATAGGAAGCCTCATCAATAGAAATACCACCGGTTTGAATCTTGCCTTCAGAGTCCGATGCGACGCTTTTAGCGATAGCCAACCTGATTCGAGCATCTATTTCAGCAGGCCCAGCGTTATCTAGAAGGAAATCGTCTGCACCCCACTCGATTGATAGTCCAGCTAAGCCACCTTCACTAACCACAATGAATAAAGGACAATCTAAGCCGGTGCTTTTAAGCAGTGTTGCCATGGATTTAGCGTTAACCAAGTCTTTACGGGCATCCAGCAAAATCACATCGGCTGCCGGGGCATTCATTAGGGCAGCTGGGTCTGGCTTGATAAAGCGGATTTTGTGGCCCAGTAGGCCAAGCGCGGGTAGCAAGCTTTGGTCTGAAGATTCAGACAGAACTAGCAAATGAGCCAATTTTGCCTCCCGTTTGATGCTTAAATCCTACCCGTGTCTAAGGCATGATGGATTTATGAATAAAGACTGGTTAGCTATTGGCTTGATTTGGGCCTTGGTAGCGGTGGGGGCAGTACTGGTTATCCTCAATTTCAGCCAAGGCGATGCCATTAGATCCTTTGGAGTTTTAGCTGCTGGCTCCATCGGGTTAGTCGCACTGGTTCACCTATTCTCTTCACACAGCAAAGGAATAGTCAGAAGGCTCATCTATGTCTCTGGTGGCAGTTATGCCATTTTGGCTCTGGCAGGCCTATACATTTTGCTCACCCCTTAAACTGGTCTCATGCCTCTAGATCTATTCTTTTTAGGACTCCTAGTCATCGCTGGCCTTGCCATCGGAGCTATCAGCATCCTGGTTATATACAAACTCTTCAAGGGTCAACGCTAGTTGTTCGTGCTACCTGAAGGTTTACCAACAGAGCTCACCCCACTGGCTTTCTTGGTTGGAACCTGGGAGGGGATTGGCGCGGTTAGCGATAAATTCCTAAACCCCGAAGATCACAAAGAACGTAAATTCCAACAGCGAGTGACTTTCTCTTACGGTGAAGGTAATTTTCTCAGCTATCACGCAACGGCCAGAATACTAGGCGATGCCACCGATTCTTCAGAAGACACAGAGCTGCCTGCAGAACTAGGTTTCTGGAGATTAGCAAGACCTGCAGAGCAGGCAGATTTTGGCCCTTCGGTATTACCTGGCACGGGAGAAAAAAGTATTAACAGTGCTGAAGATTTAGAGAAACTTAGAAATGATAAAGGTGGCTTCGATATTGAAGCATCAATAATTCATCCTGGCGGAGCTTATGAGTTTTATGCCGGTCAAGTTAAAAGTGGTCGGATAGATCTGAGAACTGTTTCAGGGTCACACATGCCTATGCATTTAGTTGATGCCGGTAAGAGTTGGGGCTATGCAGAAAGAATGTATGGAACTAAGACGGTTGATGGGGTAACAAAGTTGTTTTGGATCATGGAAGTTGCATCCTCGGTCAGGGATCCGCTAGTGAGTTTGGTTTCTGTTGAACTTGACCGTATTGGCTAAGTTATGACCGGATCATTTGGAAACCCCAACCAAGAACAAAAAGATTTACTTGCAAGTAAAAGTTTTGTTTATTTGGATAAAAAAGTTTTGGTTGTCTCTGGCGACGAACGGCTAACTTGGCTAAATGATATCCTCAGCCAAAAACTAGATGATCTAGCTGTTGGCGTTTCAGTTGAAGCACTTTGGTTGGATGCTCAGGGCAGAATCATTAGAGACATTCACATCATCGATGATGGTGAAAAAACTTATCTAATAACTTTCAGCAAAGACTTTGAAGATTTCGTTAATCAATTCAAACGAATGGTATTTAGGGCTAGGGTGACGCTAGAAACCAGCGAAGAACTCAAAGTCATTGCAACTTTCGGAACCGAAAAACTAACCTCCTTGACCTGGCAAGATCCTTGGCCAGAAACAGCCATCGGCGGTCACCGTTACGGTGAAACGATACTAACCAACTGGGATTACCTAGAGCAGCTAGTTACCAACCTTGAACTTGAGAAACTACGCTCCAGTTTGACTGAAGCCGGGACACTTGCTCTGGAAGCCCTAAGAATAGCGGCCTTTAGGCCATCAGGTCCTGATGAGATTGATGAGCGGTCGCTACCGCACGAGTATGACTGGCTGGCAACAGCTGTTCATTTAGGTAAAGGTTGCTACCGCGGCCAGGAAACAGTTGCCAAGGTTCATAACCTAGGTGCACCACCAAGAAGAATGGTCTTTCTGCACCTAGATGGTTCAGCACATTTACTACCGCGAGTTGGCGATGAGATCCGCAATGGCGAAGATGTAATCGGCAAGGTCACTTCGGTTGGTCAACACTATGAAATGGGACCAATTGCACTTGGGATCATTAAACGAAATACCAAAGTTGAAACAGTTTTAGTTGGCACCATTCCAGCAACGCTTGAGCAGATAGTTCCATCTGATGCCGGTGGAGTTATTGATCTAGGGAACTTTCGTGGCAAGAAGAATTAGCTGGAAGGTGAAAGATTCAACCACACGGGTGATTGAATCTTTGCTTCCGGCATTACAGATAACCGTCGGTGCATTACTTGCATACACGATCGCAAGATTTGGCTTAGGTCATGCTGTTCCGCTTTTGGCAATGACTGTTTGCATTACAGCTCTTGGTTTCTCTAGGGATGCTAGACCAACAAGAATTATTCAAACCGCTATCGGCATGGTGGTCGGTATTGCTATCAGCGATGTTGCTTTGGTCAATTTAGGTTCTGGTATTTGGCAACTGGCTTTAGTTTTAGTAGTCGTTTTATTATCAGCGAGATTTATTTCTGGGGGCTCAACTTTCGCAGTTACCGCAGCCATTCAAGCCATGTTGGTCCAACTTTCACCGGCCCCCTTGGGTGGTGTTTATATCAGAACCATTGATGGGCTAATCGGTGGCGGTATGGCTTTGGTGGTAACAGTATTGATTCCAAGAGATCCTCGAGGGCTAGCTAAAACTGATGCCAGTAAATTATTTGATTTCTTTATAACTACGTTGGAATCGTTACGGTTAGCACTTAGAGATGTGAACATTGATGTTGTTGATGATGCTTTAGTGAAAGTTAGAAAATCTCAACCACTTATCGATAACTGGCGAATGTCGCTAGATAGTGCTGTTGCGATCAGCAAGTTGTCACCTTTTCTTAGCAAATATAAAGGTGACCTAAAGGGTCAAGTTCGATTGATGCGTGGCATGGATTTAGCCACCAGGAACCTAAGGGTAATTGTTAGAAGAGTCAATTTCTTAGTGAAAGACTCAAAACCAAGGGCCTATCTAGCCGACATATGTGACCAGCTTTCTGAGGCGGTATTGCTGATGCGTGAAGGGCTTGACGATAACAAAGCCTTAGTTGAATCCCAAGAGAAATTACTGGAAGTCACAAGACAACTAGACCCTAAGCGGTTCGGCATAGCTGATCAGATTAGAGAAGCTAGCGTGCTTTTATTATTCAGGCCACTGCTAATTGATTTGTTGTGTGCCAGTGGCATGAATGAGGATGACGCTAGAGCAGAACTACCCGAGGTTTAACCGCATCCCAATCAACTGTTAGTTCACCTAACCGCCAGCGTTTAGGGGTATTAGTAATTGGCCAACCTGAATTCAGTAAGTCTTTAACACAAGCAGAAAATCTTTGCACTGGTGAAAAAACACTCAACCCCGAATGGCTTGCCCAGGCTGCATCTAATTCAGTCAGGAATTTATTGATAGATTCGCCTTCAACATTGTGATGAATGAGAACTTTTGGTAACCGTTCAGCAATCTTTGATGGGGTTTGTAAACTTAGGAGTCTAAAAGAAAACGTTAGGGACAGTACTTTACTGTTATCTAAAGTGACCCAGGTTGCTAATCTGCCAATCTCGTCGCAGGTGCCTTCAACGATTAATCCTCCGTCTTCAAGTCTCGATTGCATTAGCGACCAAGCTGCTTGAACATCACTCTCGTCATATTGCCTTAGAACATTCATGGCTCTTATCAAAGTGACTTTTGTTTTATTTAAGGTCTGGGGGATAGGTATTTCAAAGCCTCCTAATTGAAATAGCAGGTCATTAGTTGCAAATGGTTGAGCTACCCTAATCCGCTCCGGATCTATTTCGATTCCTAAGAGCCTAGTGGTTGGATTTATCGCACTTGCTCGTTCGAGTAATTCAATTGCGGTTCTTGGATATGCACCAAAGCCTAGGTCAACCAGGAGCGGTTCTTTAGTTTGTTTCAATATGGCTTGGTTGGTAATGTATCGATCAACTCTCCTAAGCCGGTTAGGGTTGGTTGTCCCTCTGGTGATGACACCGACCGGTTTCTTATTAGCCACCATTTAAGGCTAACTAGATAAACTTGGGCTATGGCTGAATACACACTAATTCTTTTACGTCACGGCAACTCGGTTTGGAACCAGGAGAACCTGTTCACCGGTTGGGTCGATGTTGACCTCAGCGACCTTGGAAGAAAGGAAGCCAACCGAGCAGGTGAACTATTATCTGCCTCTGGACTAAAGCCAGACCTGCTCTATACCTCCCGCCTAAAGCGTGCAATCAATACGGCCAATATTGCTTTGGCTGCTGCTGAAAGATCCTGGATTGATGTCAAGCGAGACTGGCGACTAAACGAAAGACATTACGGAGCGCTGCAGGGTAAGGATAAGGCACAAACCCTTGCTGAGTATGGGCCTGAGCAATTTCAAATCTGGAGAAGATCTTTTGATGTTCCGCCACCACCGATTGATGACAACGACCAATACTCCCAAGCTCACGATGAAAGATATGCAGAGCTAGGTTCAAACATTCCTAAAACGGAATGTTTGAAAGATGTGCTTATTCGCATGATGCCACTTTGGGAAAATGAAATCTCTAAAGATCTAGTTGCAGGTAAAACGGTTTTGGTTACCGCTCATGGCAATTCTCTTCGTGCTTTAGTTAAGCACTTGGATGGAATTAGCGATGATGAGATTGCTGAATTGAATATTCCAACCGGTATTCCATTGGTTTATAAACTGGATGCTAATTTCAAACCTCTAGTTAAAGGCGGAGAGTATTTAGATCCTGAGGCAGCTGCCGCAGGTGCTGCAGCGGTAGCGAACCAAGGTAAAGCTTAGGCTTCTAGTTCAGACCATTCACCGGTAGTCAAGTAAGCAACCTTGGCCGAGATGTCAACCACGTGATCAGCAAATCTTTCGTGGTAGCGACTAGCCAAAGTCACATCAACGGTAAAAATGGAATTTTCTTTCCATTCCTCACCTAAGACCAAATCAAAGATTGAAAGGTGCAATTCGTCAACTCTTGCATCTTCAGCTTGAATGCTGCGAGCTAAGTCAACATCGGTGTTTCTAAGTAGCTGGGTTAGCTTTCTACCCAAAGCACAATCCAGGGCACCCATCTCACTGAAGGTCTTACGTAACACTTCAGGAACAGCGCTCTCAGGGTAACGGAATCTAGCGATAGTTGCGATGTGACCGGCAAGAGCACCCATGCGCTCAAGCGAAGCTGAAATTCTTAGGGCTGAAACTAGGACTCTTAGGTCCCTAGCCACCGGGGACTGTCTAGAGAGGATGCGGATGGCCATTTCATCAATGGCCAGGGCTCTTTCCTCGTTGATTTCGGATAGGGCAATGGCTTCATCGGCCTTTTTGACATCAGAGTTCAGAAAGGCACTCGAAGCCTTCTCCATGATCTCGGTAACCGACTCGGATAGGTCGACTAGACGTTCTTGAACTTCAGAGAGTTCTCTTTGAAAAACTTCACGCATGGTCATTTCCCTTCAACACCTGCCAACCTTTTCAGCCGATAGTAAACATTGGGGAAAGTGCTGGTTAACAACCACTTAAGCCCGCTGACATCAGTTTAACATCTGTGGCCAATCGCTTAGGGTTAATACGGTTAACAAATATAAAAGGATGTTCGTGGTTAAATCGAGTAAGCCTAAGAAGGTAGCAGCTGATGCGGTTGCCTTCCTTGAAGTGCTTTCGACCGCGGGAGTTATCCTGAGCTCAGATAACGAGGCAATCAACCAATCATCTAAGGCCACTGAGATGGGCTTAGTTGAATACGCCAAGCTAACTAACTCTGAATTACAAGATCTGGTCAATAAAACCAGAAAAACTAAACAAGAGACCAGCTTGGAACTACCCTTTCAGAAAAACTTCAAGGCTCCAAGGCAGGTCCTAGCCGCTCGAGCCACCATGCTCAGCGAAGATTTAGTGATTCTTCTAGTTGAAGACAGAACCGAAGCTAACCGGCTTGATGAGACCAGAAGAGATTTCGTTGAGAACATTTCTCATGAACTAAAGACGCCTATAAGCGCTATTTCACTGCTATCCGAAGCATTGCAGGTTGCCGTTGACGATGCTGACCAGGTTAGGAAGTTTTCAGCTAATTTGCAGCGCGAAGCTAAACGACTTGGATCACTGGTTAACAAAATTATTGAACTCTCTCGAATTCAAGCAGGAGACCTTCGTGGCGAAATTGAAAACATTGATCTGGCTGAAATTATTGCCGAAGCAGTTGATGCCAACTCTTTCTTGGCTGAACGCAAAGGAGTGAAGTTATCTTATGAAGCAGAATCAGGCGTTGAGATTCAAGGCGACAGTCAGCTCCTAATCATGGCGCTAAAAAACTTGATTGAAAACGCGGTTTTGTATTCAGAGAGTAATTCTCAGGTTGGTGTTGGGTTGAAGATTGAAGGTGAGTTCGCCGAGATAACCGTGATCGATAACGGGATTGGTATTCCAGTTGATCATCAGGAAAGAATCTTTGAGCGTTTTTATCGAGTTGATCCTTCAAGATCTAGAGACACCGGTGGAACAGGTCTGGGTTTGAGCATTGTGAAACATGCAGCCCAAAACCACGGTGGCGAAGTAACAGTGTTTTCTCGAGTTGGACTGGGTTCAACTTTCACTTTAAAATTACCGATTGCATCTAGCTCAGCAGAAGGATCAGAACAGTGACCAAAATCTTAGTTGTTGAAGATGACGAGACCAACAGAAATACTCTGGTATTTTTACTGCGTTCCGAAGGATACACAGTCCTGGAAGCCGAAGACGGCGAAGAAGGCGTCAATGTTTTCAGCGCCGAGGGAGCGGACCTTATCCTTTTGGACCTGATGCTGCCAAAGCTAAGCGGTAAAGAGGTCTGCAAGGCAGTTAGAGCAACCAGTGATGTTCCAATCATCATGCTCACGGCTAAAGACACCGAAATAGATAAGGTCATTGGTTTTGAGATTGGTGCTGATGACTATGTCACAAAGCCTTATTCGAAGAACGAATTATTAGCTCGGATGAAGGCAGTGCTAAGAAGAAACGGTGGCCCAAGAGAAGCCGAGAACGGCATTTTAGAAGCCGGTCCGGTTCGCATGGATATTGAACGACACCAGGTTTTCTTGAATGGTGAAAAAGTAACCATGCCGCTAAAAGAATTTGAATTACTGGAATTGCTGCTAGAAAACAGAAACCGAGTGCTAACCAGAGGTCAGATTATTGATCGAGTTTGGGGTTCAAACTATTTCGGTGACACCAAGACTCTAGATGTTCACGTGAAAAGACTTAGATCAAAGATTGAAGCTGATCCTGCAAGACCAATCCACCTTGTTACTGTTCGTGGTCTTGGTTATAAGTTCGAAGTTTAGTTACCCAAAGAATTTACGATATCTGCGTAAAGCGGAAATGTTCCATCCAAGATAGGAACATTCAAACTCACCGAACCGGTCTCACTGTATAGAAGCACACGGGTGATGTCCCCGGCTTTACCACGCAAATCAACCTTTAGTGCTGCTTTGTTCTGGAAGCCAAAGTTCAAAACTTTGTAAGCATCAACATGGAACTGACGGTAGATAGCTCCTCTTGTTCCACCCTCAAGTTTGATAGCAAAGTCTTGACCGACGTTTGACGAGTTAGCAAAAGCTCCATAGAGAGCGCCGTGACCTTTACCGTCAGTGAAGTAAATAATGTTTCTAGCTTTAACAAAACCTAGATCGCCTTGGGTGCCATCACTGGGTGCATATATGTTGTGAGTTGCAACTGGGCTGAGCATATTGCAGGCAGATGTGCCCAAAACTGTCAATAAACCAACAGTTGTGACTAGAAATGCACGACGAATCACTGAATTTTCCTCCTGGGAAGCATACTTTCCTAGTCTATCTGAGCACACTGTGGTAAAATTGGGTTTTGCGAAGGGAAGCATTTGATGGAATTCAAAAAGGGACTGACTGTTGTCTACCCACACCACGGCGCAGCCGAAATTCTTGATATCAAGAACAAGATCGTCCGCGGTGAGAAGAAGCTGTATTTGCAGCTAAAGGTAGAGTCAGGAAACCTAACCATTTGGGTTCCAGCTGAGACTGCTGAATCTGAGGTTGGCGTTAGAGACGTCATCGACGCCAAGGGTGTTCGTGCCGTTGAGCGCAAGCTAAAAGAAGAGTTCATTGAAGAACCAACCAACTGGTCTAGAAGGTTTAAGGCCAACCAGGAAAAGCTTGCTTCAGGTGATGTTATGAAGGTTTCCGAGATTGTTCGTGACCTTTGGCGTAGACAGCAGGACCGTGGTCTTTCAGCCGGAGAGAAGCGCATGCTTGCCAAGGCTTTGCAGATCTTGGTTTCAGAATTAGCACTAGCCCTAAAGGTTGACGATGCAGGTGCTGAAGCTCACATCTTGAAGGTGTTGGCCAAGGGCACTAAATAAACCCAAACTTGGAAGGCACGGATGAGCGGAATCGCTGTAATTCTGGTGGCCGCAGGTGACGGTAGTCGTTTGGGGCAGGGAATACCTAAAGCCCTAGTCAAAATAGGAAACAAGAGCCTAGTTGAACATTCACTTGAGCGCATCCTGAAGATCAACAATCTAGTTCAAATAGTTGTTGCTTCCCATGAAAATCAAGTTTCAGATTTTGAAGCAATCGGCAATCACGTAATTCAAAACAAGGTTCCGGTTCAATACACCCCTGGTGGATTATCAAGACAGGGATCTATTTTCAACGCGCTGCAAAAAATTAACCAGGATGTTGATGTTGTTCTAGTGCACGATGCGGCTAGATGTTTTGCGCCAACTGAACTTTATGAGACTGTTGCCAAAGCGGTTAGTGAAACTAATTGTGGAGTTATTCCTGTTCTTCCCATTGCAGATAGCATCAAGCAGGTTGAAGGTGATGTTGTTTTCGGAAGTGTTGATCGAGATCAACTTAGACTTTCGCAAACCCCGCAGGGCTTCAAATATCAAGAATTAGTTAAAGGCTATGCAGAAGCACAATCTGAATACACCGATGACGCAGCATTGATGCAAGCCGCCGGTTTAGTAATCCATTCGGTACCAGGTTCAGCCCTAGCGTTCAAGATAACTGTTCCAGCTGATCTTGACTACGCCAGAAAAATGATTGGGACTAATCAGAAAACCGGCATTGGAACAGATGTTCATCGATTCTCAGAAGATAAGAACAAACCGCTGTTCTTGGGGACTGTGCTTTGGGAAAACGAAGTTGGTCTTGATGGTCACTCTGATGGCGATGCCATTTCTCATGCAATTGTTGATGCATTATTAGCAGCAGCTGGTTTAGGGGATATTGGATCTAACTTTGGTGTTGATAAGCCTGAATACGCCGGTGCTAACGGGGAAGTTTTTATCGATTCAACGCTGAAGATGCTCGAGGCTAAAGGCTATTCGGTGGTTAACGTGAGTGTTCAATTAATTGGCAATAAGCCTAAGGTCGGCCCAAACCGAGTGAAGGTTGAACAGGTGCTAACTGCTCTCCTGGGAGCTCCAGTGAGCCTAGGAGCAACCACCACTGATGGTCTTGGCTTCCTCGGGAACTCTGAGGGAGTGGCGGCCGTGGCCACCGCTTTGATTGAAAGTAGGCTCTAGAAATGGGCTTACAGCTTTTTGATTCTAAGCAACAAAAACTCAGAGATTTTGTACCACTGACCCCTGGCGTTGTTCAGATGTATGTCTGTGGACCAACCGTTCAATCAGCTCCTCATCTAGGACATCTTAGAAGCGCTTTAGTTTATGACGTATTAAGCAGATGGCTCACGCAACTTGATTATGAAGTCACCATGGTTAGAAATGTCACAGACATCGATGACAAGGTTTTAGTCAATGCCGGTAAAAGAGATTGGTTAGAGTTCGCTAAAGAAGTTGAAACAACTTTTAATGACGCCTATAACAATCTTTGGATTCACGAACCAACCCACACCCCGCATGCAACCGAATACATCGATGACATGATCGCCTTGACCGAAATGCTAATTGCACGCGGTCATGCATATCAGGCCGAAGATGGCAGCGCCAACGTTTTCTTTGACAGCGCTTCATGGCCAGAATACGGTGAGCTAACTAACCAGAAACTTGAAAACATGGAAGGTGAACCGGAAGGAACTTTTGGCCGTAAATCACCGCATGATTTTGCTTTATTCAAAGCGCACAAACCAGAAGAACCAGAAACTGCCGCTTGGCAAACTCCTTGGGGTCTTGCTCGACCTGGTTGGCATATCGAATGTTCAGCAATGGCTAAACATTTCTTAGGTGAATCATTTGATATTCACGGTGGCGGTTTAGATCTGCGTTTCCCACATCACGAAAACGAATTAGCTCAATCAAGAGCCGCCGGCGATAAGTTCGCAAACTTTTGGTTACACAATGCTCTAGTAACCATCTCGGGCTCCAAGATGAGTAAGAGTCAAGGTAATGGAGTTTCCGTTGAGGAGCTAGTCAAGATTGGTTCTTGGTCAGCGATTAGGTATTGGTTAGTTTCAGCACAATATCGTTCGAACCTCGATTACTCAGAGAAATCAATTGTTGATGCTCAGGCAGCACTAGATCGGATTACCGGCTTTATTAAACGAACATCAGTGATCAATCCACTTGAAATAGATAAGACTCTTCTTCCAGAGTCTTTCAAAGCCGCCATGAACCAAGATCTAAATACTCCAGCTGCACTGGCAGTTATCCATGAGAGCGTTAGAGCAGGTAACACAGCTTTTGATAATGGCGATGTTGAAGAAACCAAGAAACAGGTAGCAGCCGTAAAGGCTATGGTCCATGTTTTGGGTTTAACCCAGGCCTACCTGCCTAAATCAGAATCTTCACCAGAGTTAATGGCTAAGGTTCAAGTTTTGGTGGATAAACGCCAACAGGCCAAACTAGCTAAAGATTTCGCGACTGCTGACAAGATTAGAGCTGAGCTTGAAGCTCTAGGTGTGCTTCTGGTTGACGGACCTAATGAAACGATATGGAGCATCAATGCCTAAGAAACCAGTTCGACCGGGAACCGCTAAAAAGGGTAAACCTAAGGTCGGGAGCGGCGGCAACCGCCGTCAAGGTCTTGAGGGCCGTGGCCCGACTCCTAAAGCTGAAGACCGTAAGTATCACCCAGCTTCTAAAGCTAAGACGCTTAGGGAGAAGAAAGCTGCAACCGGAACTAAGGTCACTCGTTCCGCTAGACCAACCGGTGCTACCACCAAAAAGGGTGAGTTCTTAGCTCCAACCAATAGAACCGCAGGTAATGCCGGTGGTGCTCAAAGATCTGGCAGAAGAGTTCAGAAAGCAGCAGATTCATCTGAAGTTCTTTCTGGTCGTAACTCAGTCCTCGAAGCACTCAGAGCTAAAGTTCCTGCAAATGGATTATTTATCGCTTCAAGAATTGAAATGGATGACCGAGTCAAAGAGGCAATCGCTTTAGCTAGCAACCGTGGCATTGCAGTTGGTGAAATCACCAGGGGTGAAATGGACCGGATGACTGGTTTCGATGCAGTTCATCAGGGGATTGCTTTGCAGGTGCCACCATATAACTATCAGCACCCAAGCGAATTACTAGACAAAATCATTTCAAGAGGACAGGTTCCACTTTTAGTGGCTCTCGATGGAATTACCGACCCTCGCAACCTAGGAGCGATTATTCGTTCGGTTGCTGCTTTCGGTGGTCAAGGCGTCATCGTTCCGCAACGACGTTCAGTCGGTGTTACCGCGTCAGCCTGGAAGACTTCAGCCGGTGCAGCATCCAGAATTCCTGTTGCGCTTGCAGCTAACCTAAATGCCACCATAAAAGAATTCCAGAAACGCGGATTATTCGTAGTTGGTTTAGATGGTGGGGGAGACATGAATCTCACCAAGTTCAAACTTGGAAACGAACCACTACTTCTAGTTATCGGATCTGAAGGTAAAGGACTGTCTCGTCTAGTTCAAGAAAACTGTGACGCAGTAGTTTCAATCCCAATCTCGGCAGATACCGAATCGCTGAATGCCGGTATCGCAGCATCAGTTGTCCTATATGAAGTTTCTAAAGCGAGAATGAAATAAACAAACTTAAACACAAACGGCCCGGAATTACCCGGGCCGTTTGCTTTAAAGCTATTTACTTCTTCTTAGGAGCTGCCTTCTTAACGGCAGGCTTCTTAGCAGCAGGCTTAGCCGCAACCTTAGTTGCCGGCTTCTTCGCAACAACCTTCTTGGCTGGAGCTTTCTTAGCAGCAACCTTCTTGGCTGGAGCTTTCGCAGCTGCCACTGCCTTCTTCTCAGCAACTGGCTTACTAGCAGCCTTAGGGACGTCGTTGTTTAGACGAGCACCGCTGGTTACATCGAATAGATGAGTAATTCCACCTTGAGGCTTTAGGTAAATCTTGTCACCGTGCTTTAGGTGGCTATTAGTTCCAACTCGAGCAATGATGTCAACACTCGCACCGTTATTAACAGTCTGA
>Ga0114964_10001012_pt1 | contig 20790 bp, 17 predicted proteins | sample C_131016_MF_Meta_FD_92638 | JGI IMG/M metagenome (GOLD analysis project Ga0114964, IMG submission 92638) | Freshwater microbial communities from Lake Croche, Canada to study carbon cycling - C_131016_MF_MetaG | ecosystem: Environmental > Aquatic > Freshwater > Lake | place: Lake Croche, Canada...
CGGCTATGGGCGGCGCAGCCCGCGATATGGAGTCCATGAACTCTGGCAAGCAGGAGGCCATCGCCCTGCACAACATGTTGCTCAAGGATCCGGCGGAGATGCTGAGATTCCGGGCCAGACATTAACTGGGCCGCGTTGGTCGACGCACGGTATCTTCCGCCATTTCCAACTGCACGATAGAGCTCCACAATTTGCATGGGAGTTGCTGAACGCCGGTTCACTCCAGCCCGCAAGAGGATCTCATCGGAAAAGTCATCCAGTGTGGCACTAGGGTCATAATGCAAGGTGGCGGCGAAGTGGGGGATCCGCTGTTTTGATACTCGATGCCTTCCCAATATCCCTCCCAATCCGCTGAACTCACCCCGCTCCGTATCGAGAACAATGATCAGCATCTTCTTTGGATGCAGACTTTTTTGGGTCAAATCCATTTCGAGATCGATGAACTGCTGGAGAGTCTGTGGTCGTTCCTGCGCCGTAGAACCGGCATGGCAGAGGGTGCAGACGATCAGCACACAGAGCGCGGTCATCATGAACTGATAACCACATCGCCGAGGATACTGTGGAGTATTTTGGGCTAACTCCTTCATCCCCTAGCGATATCCGAGTCGTGACCATCTGTATCCGTGAATTCCGAGAAGTTCATGGTTTGATACTTATTCTTCCATAGATGGCTTCAGGAGCCTGTTCCTTATCGAAATAATGGGTCATGGCTGGGCAGAGCCAGACTCCATCCTGATTAATGATGGGGCCTGGATCATCGCCTTTTTTCTCAAGGGGGTAGCGGGCTGTGTATTCGCATCCCTCTTCGGCAACTTGGGTTCCATCCCAGACGCGTTGCAGAATACAGTTGGCCCCCGGAAAGCGGTTCGTGAAAAAGACCAGCTCCACCCGCTCGCAATCGTCTCCAACAATCGCCGAGATAAAGGCACTGGCCCCTTCCATAAAGGGCTCTTCGATCAGGCCAAATCGTGGCTCGTCAAAGCACCAAAAGTTGCGATCGCTGGGAGCTCGATAAGCACTAATGAGGTTCATGGTATTCATGGGTGTGGATAGGTTGAAAAAGTTTCCGGATGATGCATTTTCGATGTGCCGTTAACTAACCCGGCGCCTGATCGAGTCCTTCTGTTTTAGGGTCTTGCGATCATAGAGAATCCAGTAGTCGGATCCGGCTCGTCTTTTCCAGGATTCCGGGGAGGAAACATAACGGAGGACATAATCACCCTTCGCATACTTGCGGCATCCCTTTCTAAATTCTTTCCGTGCGGATCCAATATGATCCAACTTCTCAAGCGTTCCTTCCTCCAATTTCTTCAAGAGGGCTTCATGCCGGTGGCATTCCAACTCGCTCACCACACGCCCCTCCCCGAGCATGCTCCGGCGGCGGTTTTCAAACCGCTCCCTCTTGATTCTCAGGAAAGTGGCCAGTTGCCTGGCATATCCGGGGTGGAGACCCATCAACTCATCCGGGGAGGGTAGTTTGACGACCTTCCTAGCCTTCGCCTTGGTCTTGGTCTTGGTCTTGGAATTGTTCTTTAACTTCATGGTGGCTATTCCCCCGTCTTGAAGCCCCGGTTCGCATCGGCAGCATACTTGCAGTGGATGCATGAATCCGCAGGTGCCGGAATTTCCTCCGAGGAGTAGGTCTCCGCAGCTTGCCGCAGGGATGGCTCGATCCAGTCGGTATTCCCAACATAGGGAAGCATGGTGATGTTAAACTTCAGGATCTCATCGAAGGAACTCAGCGAAACATCCCCATTGCAGTAAACGAACCACGCAGTATCCGAAACGGGGAATCCCATGCCCCGTAGAACCCACTGATAAAACTCTACCTGGCGCTTGTAAGAAATCTGCCACTCAGCATCGAGTGAGACCTCAGATACTTTCGCCGTGGCTTTGTAATCAGCAATGATCAGGTTTCCTGTTTCGGATTCGATCCAGATATCATCAGGGAGTCCGTATGCCAAAAAGCCGGTCTCTTCGTGGATGGTTCGCAGCCCTCCCTTACGGGACCGCCAGAGATCGATATCATGATGCGCAAAGGGGACGGCATCAATTCCAGCAGAAGCCATCAGCGGATGAGTGGTTCCGGCAGCACGATGAACATCGAACTCCCTCTTCAGGAGCAGATCGACCGCGTTATTCAGAGTAAATGGAGGGCCGGATGGCCGCCGGATCCCTCGACGGAGATCAAGATAAAAACACCTCGGACACTCCATGAAGAGGGAGAGTTTGGAGCGGCTCAGGAGGACAGGGGCGCCTTTGGGGGATGTGACGGGAGGCATAGCGGTATGTGAGGGAGTGTTTATCATGCGAACTATCTTAGTGGATGCACCATGACAACTGATGTCGTGAGCCCAATAAAAGGGCTTCGTCCATATCGTTTTCAGAAAAATGTGGCCTCACGACACGGCGTGTCATGCCGGTTCTGAAATACTCGCGATATGGAATCCATCACCGTTCAATTCAACCTTGCCGAAGAAAATGCCGTTATCCAGCTATCCCATCTCGAAAGCGCCATGGAACGCGAGCCATCCCTCATTAACCTCCAACTGATTGGGCCAAGTGTGATGGCCTCGGACAAGGCTCTCCTCCTTTATGACGCGCTGATGCAGAGGAGCCCCAAGACCCGCCTGATCACCTATGCGAGAAGCTGCCTGCTGGATGCAACTGTACTGATCTGGCTTGCGGGCGACGAACGCAGGATCCGAGAAACCACATGGATCCAATTGGATAGCCTGGAGCGCCTCCTGGATACCGAGCCCTGGAAAAATCCAGAGGCTGCCCGCAGGAGAAGCATCAGCAAATTTGTCACGGAGCCGGCATGGGTGACTGATTACCGCACGGCAGCCCGGATCCTCAATGAATACCTGCCGCTTGAGGAAGTCGCCGACCGACCACTTTATAAGAAGGAATTAGAAGAGATGGGATTGCTCACCTCATCCGAAGAGGAGCGCCATCTTGTTGAATGCTTCAGTTAGGCTTGGAAGATCGAATAGAAAGCAAGGCGGCCAAGAACCAAGCCTCTGGGTAGAGGCGCGGAGAAGTTGCCGAAGGCAAACCCGAAGGGCGGCGCCGCTTTGCGGGAGCAAAGCGCCGTTCAAAAGCCGTAGTAGTCCTACGGCGACCGCAGGCCAACACAGCTATCCGCCGATATCCCAAGCCGCTGCTAATCCCTTTGCTGGCGGGGGATGATTTTGAGCGTCTGCGGCACCGCCTTCCCGATCGAATTATTGGGAAGTACCCCCCTCCACGAGGTGTTCGGATAAAGAATCGTGTCGCGGCCAATGATGGAGCCGGGGCTCAGCACTGAGTTGCATCCGATCTCCGCGCGGTCGCCGACGATGGCGCCGAATTTCTTGAGGCCGGTTTTGATCGGACCCTCGGGTGCAGCTACCGCCACCTGTTCGTGATCGAGGCGGACATTGGAAAGGATGGCACCGGCCCCGAGGTGAGCTTTGTGCCCCAGGATGGAGTCGCCGACGTAGTTGAAGTGAGGGATCTGCGCCTCGTCGAAGATGAGGCAGTTCTTGAACTCGCAGGAGTTTCCCAAGACGACGCCGTTGCCTACCACGACATTCTCGCGGATGTAGGCGCCGTTGCGGATCTCGCATCCCTCGCCGATCCAGGCCGGCCCCTTGATCATGGCGCCGTGCTCGATCACCGTGCCGGGACCGATATAGACGGCTCCGCTGATGAAGGGCTTGCCGATCAGTTTCCCATGGATGCCGGGCTTGAGCCGGAACTGCAGGTAGGTGGAGATTTTTGCAAGCGCCTCCCAGGCATGGGTGACATTCTCGAAAATGACACTGTGCTCGGTGCGGTCGAGGTCAAGGAGGCTGTCGGGAGAAAACATGGGCGTAAGGAAAAGACTACTGAGGGGGGAAAAATATGGAACTCAGGAACTCAGGAAGGGGACATGCCCTTAGGGATCTTTGAGGGTGAGATTTTCTGCCTGCAGCTTTTTCCTGATTTCCTGATTTCCATATTAAAAACTGTATCTTCAGCCTTTTGTAATCTTCTGGCCATCCTTCGTATCTTTGACGGCCCATCCGAGTGCTGCGATCTGATCGCGGATTTCATCGCTCTTCTTCCATTCCTTCGCAGCTCGGGCAGCGGCGCGTTCCTCACCCAGCTTCTCCACTTCCGGAGGGAGAGATGCAAGGGCTTCCGGCTCCAAGGCCAGGACGCTGTCGACACGGGCAAGCCAGTTGAGAAGTCCACGGGCCTGCGGCGGCGTCAGGGCCCCCTCATCCATGCGTCGGTTGCTCTCGCGGAGGGTCTCGAAGAGTACGGCGAGGGCACCTGAGATATTCAGATCGTCATCCAGGGCGGTGAAAAACTCCCCGGTCGCCGAACCGGGTGCCTCGGCTTGGGTTTCCGCTCCGGAGGTGTCTGTCAGGCGTTCGCGCCACGCATCGAGTCGACCCAGCGCGGTGCGGGCGGCACCGAGTCCCTCGAGGGTGAAGTTGAGCGCCCCGCGATAGTGAACGGAGATCAGGGCGTAGCGCACCTCGCGGCCGGTCCAGCCTTTCTCGAGCAGATCGCGCAGCGTGAAGAAATTCCCGGCGGACTTCGCCATCTTGGATCCCTCGACCATGAGGTGGGCACAGTGCATCCAGTAGCGGACGAAGGGGGCCTTCCCGTGGCCCGCACATTCGCACTGGGCGATCTCGGCCTCGTGGTGGGGGAAGATGTTGTCGACGCCGCCGCAGTGGATGTCGATGGTCTCGCCGAGCAGGCCTGTCGCCATCGCGCTGCACTCGATGTGCCATCCGGGGCGTCCCTTGCCCCACGGGCTCTCCCAGCCGACGGCGCCATCCTCGGGTACCCATGCCTTCCAGAGGGCGAAGTCGGCGACGGCTTCCTTCTCGTACTCGTCGCTCGCGACACGCTGACCCGGGCGCTGGCCCTCGAGATCGACATGGGCGAGCTTTCCGTAGTCCGCGAAGGAGGCGATGCGGAAATAGACCGATCCATCCTCGGCCTGATAGGCGTGTCCGCGCTCCATGAGCGTTCCGATCATGGCGATCATCCGGGCGATCTGCTCGGGATCGGTGGCGGCGGGATAGGCCTCGGCAGGCAGGAGACGGAGGGTCTTCACATCCTGAAAGAAGGCTTCCTTGAAGGGGCGTGTGTAGTCGCCGAGGGCTATCCCGGCGGCATGAGCGCCGCGGATCGTCTTGTCGTCGACATCGGTGAGATTCATGACGCGGCGCACGGCGAATCCCCGTTCCTGCAAATGCCGCTGGAGCAGATCCTCGAAGACATAGGCGCGAAAATTCCCGATGTGGGCGTGCGCGTAGATCGTCGGCCCGCAGGTGTAGAGCGAGAGGCTCTTCCCCTCTCCGGGTCGCGGGGTGATCTCCTCGAGACTGCGACTCAAGGTATTGTGAATCTGCAGGGACATGGGTGACCGTGTGCTCTCTACTCCTCCGGCGTCTCGACCGAGGCGGTGGCGAGGGCGGCGATCCCCTCCCCGCGCCCGAGGAATCCAAGGCATTCGTTGGTGGTGGCTTTCACTCCGACACGGGAGGAATCGATCCCGACCGATCCGGCGATCTTTTCACGCATCTCCTGCACGAAGGGGCCGATGCGCGGCTCCTCGGCGACCAGGGTGGAGTCGATGTTCAGGATCCGTGCCCCGGCATCGGCGAGGATGCCGGCGACACGCCGCAGGATCTCGAGGCTCGAGATTCCCTTGATGGCGGGGTCGGTGTTCGGAAAGTAGTGACCGATGTCCTGAAGTCCCGCGGCACCGAGCAGGGCATCGGCGATCGCGTGACAGAGAACGTCGGCATCGGAGTGTCCCGAGAGGACGAGCCCCTGGGGATGACGGAAGGTGACCCCCCCGAGGATGAGGGGGCGCTTGCCATCCCCCGCCTCAAGACGGTGGACGTCATAGCCGATGCCGCTGCGTGTGATCATGGGTTTGGGAGATGGTAGATAGGGGCCAGGAGATGGGGAATAGAGGAATCTTTAGCCTCATCACTTCTGGTGCTGCTCTCTTCTTTTTCCTGAGTTCCTGATAAAAATTCTTGGGGATTAAAGATGATTGAAGGGGATGCCGCCGCCGCAGGCGACGACGGAGAACTTGTCGGGCACGGAATCATGCGGCTTCAGGTCGACCTTCCCCCCGGCGAGCTCCACCATGAGCATTCCCGCAGCGATATCCCAGAGGCTGATCTGGCTCTCGATGTAGGCATCGAGACGGCCGCTTGCCACAAAGGCGATGTCGAGCGCGGCGCTTCCCATCATGCGGGTCTTCCGGGCTAAGCGCATCATCTCACCGAGAACGGGAAGCCCCTTCTCTATGGAGGCAACGGTCTTGGAGACACCGACGGCCACGATGGCATCGGAAAGCTTCGTGCGGCTACTGACCCGGATCGGGCGCCCGTTGAGCGTGACGCTGCCGGTCGCGCGGGAGGCGATCCAGAGCTCGTTGGTCATCGGCTGGTAGATGACCCCGCTCGTGATGACGCCGTTGCGGCGGTGGGCGATGGAGACGGCGAAGTGGGGGATGCCGTAAAAGAAGTTCACGGTGCCGTCGATCGGATCAATGATCCACTGGTCGGGGGCCGTCTGGTCACCGCGGATCCCCTCCTCCCCGTAGATGGCATGGTCGGGGAAGGTGGCCAGGATGCGCTCCTCGATCAGGGCCTGGGAGCGGCGGTCGAGTTCCAGCTTAATGTCGTGCGCCTCGGCGGCATCGACGGTCAGTTCGCTCTCGAAATTGGCACGGATCATGGCGCCGGCCTCGAGGGCCGTCTCCCGTGCCGTGGTCAGAATAAGATCGTCCATCTGAAATTCAGTAGCGGAGTAAGAGGAGGGATGAAACCTGAAACTTGATAACGGAAGGAATAGCGACCTCGGGATGCTCCCTCATCATTTCCACCCTGCCTGATCGGGAGTTGCCTCAGGACAAAAAAATTGGGGGAAGCGTTATTAGCGCTTCCCCCAAGTTTTAGCTCGTCGCCGAAAGGTTGTTCCGGCGGGAGGGACTTACTTCTTCTTCTTGGCGACCTTCTTCTTGGCAGGCGCCTTCTTAGCAACCTTCTTCTTGGCTGGGGCCTTCTTCTTAACGGCCTTCTTCACAACCTTCTTCTTGGCTGGGGCCTTTTTCACGGCCTTCTTCTTAACGGCTTTTTTCTTAACGGGCATTTCAATACACCTCCTTTGTTCCGCATGGGCGGCTTGTGCGAAAATGTTGTGAATAACTCACTGCCGAATGTGAATAAGTTGCCGGACGTGATGCGTCAATGGATTTTCTAAAAATTTCTTGATCTTTTTTGCACCCCCCTCGGCGCAAAACTTCCGCGCTCAGCGCGCCGCGAGAATTTTTTCGGTGTGCGCGACGATCTCCGCGACGTCCGCGAGTCGTCCCGTTCCCTCGTAACCGCACGCGAGCATTCCCTCCGCAGGCCCTACGAATGCGGCTCCGCGGCTCTTCAGCATTTCCGTGTTCGCGCGCGTCGCGGGATGTTCCCACATCTTTCCGTTCATCGCGGGTGCGATGAGCAACGGCGCGCGCGTCGCAAGAGCGACCGCTCCGAGGGCATCGTCGGCAAATCCGTTGGCGAGGCGGGCGATGGAGTCGGCGCTCGCCGGAGCGACGAGAAGCAGGTCGGCGCGATCCGCCAGCTCGATGTGTCCCGGCTTCCATCCACCCTCCTGCTCCTCGGAGAGATCGCGGAGCACGGGATTGCGCGAGAGCGTGGCGAGCGTGAGCGGCGTGATGAACTCCGCGGCGGAACGCGTCATCACGACGAAGACCTCGTGGCCCGCCTTGCGGAGCAGGCTGGCGATCTCCGCCGACTTGTAGGCCGCGATCGATCCGGTCACCCCGAGGATGACGGTGCGCTTGGCGGGGGAGTCGCTCACGAGACACCCCCCGTCGTTGCCGGTGGCTCCACGGCGGTCATGCGGTGGCTCAGATAGCGCTCGGCGCGCATGACGGCCCGGAACTTCTCGATGTTCTCCTCCATGGAGCCGTTGATGATCGTGTAGCGGTAGTCGCGCCAGCACTCCATTTCCTTGGCGGCGTTGCGCATCCGGACCTCGACCTGGTCGTCGGTTTCCGTGCCGCGGCGCAGAAGCCGGCGGCGGAGCTCCTCGAGATCGGGAGGCAGGAGAAAGACATCGGCCAGTGCCTGAAGGATGAGAGCGTCGCCGCAGGCGCGGATGTTCGCCGCGCCGTGCGTGTCGATGTCGAGGAGGACGTCGATGCCGTTGCGGAGATTTTCCAGCACGGGGCCCTTGAGCGTTCCGTAGTGGTTGCCGTGGACCTCGGCGTGCTCGAGGAATTCCCCCCTGCCGAGACGGGCCGAAAAGTCTTCCGGCGAGAGGAAGTGGTAATCCTCCCCGTCCACCTCGCCGGGACGCGGGGTGCGCGTCGTGCAGGAAACCGACCAGACGAAGTCCGGCTTCTGCCGGAGCGCCGTGCAGAGCGTGGTCTTCCCCGCGCCCGAGGGAGCGGAAATGACAAAGAGGATGCCGGTGCGGCGAAGATGGAGGGAGGGATTGCTCACGCGGGTCGGTGGTTACTCCAGATTGGCGACTTGTTCTCGGATCCTATCAAGCTCCGCCTTGGATTGCACGACCCGTCGGGAGACGGCCGCATCCCCGGCCTTGTTGCCCAGGGTGTTGAACTCCCGGAACATCTCCTGGGCCAGATAGTCGAGCGTGCGTCCCGCCGGTTCGCTCCCGGCCAGCGCCTCGCGGCATTGCGTGAAGTGGCTCTCCAGCCGGGTCAGCTCCTCGGTGATGTCGCTCCGCTCGGCCATGAAGGCGAGCTCGCGGGACAGGGAGGGGTCGTTGGAAGGAAGCGTCACCCCGAGTTCCTCCAGGCGGGCCTTCAGGTGGTCGCGACGCTGGCGGAGCACCGCGGGAACGCGGGCGCGGATCGCCTTCACCGCCGACTCGAGCAGTTTCACGCGCTTGAGCAAGTCGGCAACAAGATGGGCCCCCTCTTTTTTCCTCATCGCGGTCATGCGCTCGAGCGCCTGGATGAGCGCCGTCAGCAGGGCGGGCCAGAGCGTCTCGGCGACAGGGGGCTCCTCGGTCGGGTTCTTCAGCACGCCAGGGGATTTCAGGAGAAGCTCCAGGGTCACTTCGCCGGGAAGTTTCAGCTCGTCGCGAAGCGCCTGCAGATCACGCAAGGCGCGCTGGGCGGCCGCCTTGTCGACCACGCCGGGCACGGCGGCTCCCGCCGTCGCGGCTTCCAGGGTCACGGTGACGTTAACCCTGCCGCGGCGGACTTTCTTCTGCACCTCCTCGCGCACGCGGGACTCCAAGGATGCCAGCGGCTTGGGAAGGGCGATGGCAATCTCGATCCCCTTTCTGTTCACGGAGGCGCACTCGATGGCGAACCTCCATCCCTGGGCATCGGAAGTGCCCCGTCCGTGTCCGGTCATGCTTTCCATCATGGTATTGATTGAGAAGTTGGTGATTGGGTGGAGTTCCAGCTCCAAGGGGAGCCGTAGAACCCGAGCGATCCAGCCTCGGGTGTGCCGAACCGGCTAGTGATCCAGTCACGCGCGGCCACCGGCGTGATCGCCGCCTGCCGGAACCACGCCGCCCCCTGTCTGATGGGCGCGGTGGAGAAAAGCTTCCGTGGCGTCGAGGCGAGCGCCATCACAAGATCGGGCGCGCCAGTCTCCCCGATCCCATCCATGGCAACCGAAGGCGCGGTGAGACTGCCGCTGGGCGAGAGGACGCAAAAGCCGGATCGGGTGAATCCGTAGAGCGCGCCCTCGGCAACCCGTGGCACCGATTGCTCCACGGTAACCTTGGCGGAAGGAACAACAAAGCTTCCCGCGGGAAGGGTCACGGTCTGGTTACGCGCGGTCACGGTGCCGTTCACGGCGGGCGCCTCGGCACTCCCCTTGATCCGGAGGTCCGTTGTGATGAGCGGCCCCGCTTCCGAGGGCGCCTCCTTTTCCGAAGTGGTCACCGCGAGATCGAGTTGAAGAACTCCCGTTTGTTTATCGGTCTTCTCCGATACCCGCGGCGTTGCGGGGAAGAACAGTGCCGGGGGTACGAAGGTGGGAGTCAGTGTCCGCTTCAGGTCGGCAAGTGCAGGTCGCAGGGTGAGCTTCCCGGCCAGCAGGGGATCTTTCTCTCCCGTGCGGGTGAGCGTGAGATCGGCGGTGCCTGTAGTTGCGATTCCCTCTCCCAACGAGACGGTGAGATCGCTTCCCCGAAGCGTCATCGCGGCGGCGAGGCTTCCCTCGGTCCAGTCGATGCCGCCACCCAGGGCGACCGACTTGCCGGCGTAGGTGGCGGTCGCTTTCTCGCCGAGCACGGCTTTGCCGCCATCGAGCGCAAAGGGAAGTTGGAGATTGCTCAGGCTCTGTCCGGCAATCGGGGCGCTCGCGGCGGCGTGAAGCATGACATGGCCCCCGAACACCGGCTTCCGCGCCGTGCCGGAAAGCGTGATTTCTCCATCGGCTACCGGTCGGCGGAACACGCTTTCTGTCGACGCGCCGAAAAGGCCGGTCCACGCATCGAGCGCAAGGCCGCGCAAGGTGGCGCTACCCGAAAGCGGTGCCTCGTCATCGGCAAGGCGTAGGGTGTCGCCCTTCAGGGCCAGGTGGAGAGGGAGGGCGAGGGAGGCCGCCAGCGGCGCGGAAGCGGCGGGCTCCATCGCAAGCTTCATGGCGGTCTTTCCCTCGGCGGTCTGCACGCCGATCGTCAGGTCACCGAGGGGTTTGGTCGGAGCTCCTTCCAAGGCGACCCCAGAAGTTGAGCGCGGCAGGAACTGCGATGCCTTGAGCGTGACATGCAGTTCGGGCAGGGCCGGTGTTCCGGCGGCGGTCACATCACCCTCGAGAAACCCACCGAAGGGGGCGGGCTGACCAAGCAGATCGGCAAGTTCTCCGGCACGGATGCCATGGAGATGGAGATCGAGTGCGAACGGCTTCTCCATCGCAAGCGTGGCGAGCGCGCCGCCGCTTCCGAGGAAAGCGGTCCCGTCTACGGGCAGGGAAAGGCTTCCTTCCAGGAGCGGCCTGCTCTTCTCCTCGCGACGCACGGAGATTCCGGAGAGTGAGAACTGCTGCTGGGTGGCGGCCATCTGCAGGCCGAGACGGAGGTCTCCCTGCCGGAACTCCGCCTTGGAAAGCTCCAGCTTTCCCGGGGCATACGATCCCTCAAAGCTTCCGGAGAGACCCGCAGGCGTCCACTTTCCGACGCAGTCCGTAACCCGGGCCTGGAAGGTGCCCGTGTGGTTGGTCATCGACCCACCGCCTTGCCAGGTGCCGGCAAGCGCGCCCCCGGTCACCGCGCCGGCGGGAATCCCAAGCTGGGTGAGCCGCCTGGAGAGATCGGCCACCGAAACTTCGGCGCTCCCCTCGTAGGCGTGGGGCCTGTTGTTGTTGACGGCCCCTTGGAGTTCGATCCGATCCGACCCACTTTGCGCCATGAGAGAGAGAAGCCGTGTCTTGTCCCCCTCGAAGAGAATCCATCCCTTCATCCAATCGAGCGGGAGATCGCGCAGGCGCGTGCCGTTTCCGGAGAGGTTGCAATATCCGTCGGCCTTGTTGTCGGCGCCATGGATCTCCCCCTCCAGCGCGAGTCCGCCGCCAAGGGCGCCGAGCCCCTGAAGTTCCGAACCCGCCAGCGAGAGCAATGACCCCGCGTCCTCGAGTTGCGCGCGGAAGTTTGCGGAGAAGGGTGCGCGCAGGATCAGGCGCCAGTCGTCGGGAAGGGTGCTTCGACCCTCGGCCTCCACCTCGTTCTCTCCCTGACGAAGGCTCAGTTCGGAAACCGAGAGCGTGCGGCCGGTGAGCGTGGCGGCGAGCCGGAGCGATTCCCACCCGCGTCCCTCCCAGCGGAAGTTTTTCGCGATCAGCCGGACCGATCCGTCCGCTTCGAGCGGGCGTGCCGGATCGCCGCGGAAGGTGAACCGCGCCTGGCTGATGAGACCCGTCGCGCGTTTCTCCCCGGCAAGAAGATCATTGAACGCATCGAGGCCAAGCCGCTCGCCGACCAGCGTGACCTCGAGATCCGTGTGGGATTTCTCGGCACCGACCCCGAGGGAGCCGTCACCGCGCAGCAATCCCTTGCCGATCGTTCCGCGAAGACCAAATTCCAGTCGGCCGCCGAGCGGCTTGAGCGTCAGCTCGCCGAGCGCCATCCCTTCGCCCAGGCCAAGCGACCCGAGGCGCAGGGATCCGTTTTCCCAGAGAGCCTCGCACGACTCGGCGGGAATGGAGCGGTGCCACGACCCGAAGTCGGCCGTTACCCCGCGGAAGGAAATCCTTCCGGGCCAGCGATCCGGAAGCATGATCCAGAGATCGTTCACCTCGAGACGGTTCCCCTCGCCGATCAGCACCGCGTCGACGGGGCCGGTGGCAAGCGCGGCGGGAAGGAACGCCTGCGGAAAGAGAAGGGGAAGCTTTTTGGGTGATCCCGCGGCCGTCGTGTTTCCGGAGTCACCGGAAGCTCCATTGCGGAAGTCGAGGAGCAGTCGGCTCTTGCCAAGCGCAAGCTCGCGGATCCAGCGCCGTTCCTCACCCGCCTTGGGAAAGAGCAGGGCGCGCAGGGGCGTGGGTCTGATGATGATCCAGTCGCTCTTGAGCGTGCTGCGATGGTCCTTCGGCCCGCGGCTCCACTCCACGCCATGCGCTTCGAGGTTTCCGCGGGCGTTGAAAAAAAGTCTGGAGATGCCGACGCTCTCGCCGCGCTGCCAGCTTGTGGCGGCAATACCTGCGCGGATCATCACGCAGCCCAAGCGGTCCGCGAAAATCCATCCCATCACCAGAAAGAAAATCACGGCGAGTGCCGCCCACGCCGTCGGGGTACCCGAGCGGGCGGGGGGATGGTCGACCTCCCTGGTCATCAGGGTATCTGTCGGATTAGCGGCACTCATCGAAGGAGGGGCAGGATAGCCGAATTGCGGGGGAAAGACCCGACAAAATCACCGCGCAAAAGAGGGGAGAGGAAGAAGCCCCTAAAAAGATACAGGCCGCCGAACCAAAGGTCCGACGGCCTGTTGTTCCCCCCAGAACAATCTTTCGATAAGCAGATCTTATAGGGTTGGGCTGGTTGGGCAAGATCTTTTTTCAAAGAATTTGCTCTTTTTTCGGGGTCCCCTGTTTTCTGAGGGGGTATAGCCTGCTCCCTAAGAGGGATTTAGCGTTTTGCGGGCTCTTTTTCCAGCCCCCCTCGCCTTTCGCTCGTTCCCCTTCACTCGTTCCTTAACGCCGCGGCGGGTGGGATCCTTCCTGCCCTGAGCGCCGGAAAGAGCCCGGCCACCAAGGCGGCCGCCGTCATCCAGAGTGGGAGCAGAAAGAGTTCGGCCCACGGGTAGGAGAGGTCGATGCTCCAGCCGAAGAAGGCCTTGTTGATCACCCAGGTAAGGACCAGGGCGAGGGCGGAGCCGCTCGCGATCCCGATCAGGCTGGCAAGGAGTCCGATCAGCCCCGCCTCGAGCAGCATCATCCGAGCGACCTGTCCCGCAGAGGCCCCCATGGAGCGAAGCACGCCGAGATCGCGAGTGCGTTCGAGGACAAGGATCCCGAGCGTCAGCATCACCCCCCCGATCGCCACCGCGATCGAGATCGTCCTCAGCACGGCCGTGACGGCGAAGGTCTGGTTGAAGATCTCCAGGATGCGGGCCTTCAGCGCAGCGTTGCTGTAGCAGAGAAACGCCTCCGCTCCGCCGAAGGAGGCGACGAACGCCTTTCTCTCCCTCTCGATCACCTCGGCAGATATTCCCTTGCGGAACTCCACGGCCAGCGAGTGAATGCCGGGCGCACCCCAGACGCGGCCGAAGTATTCCGCCCCGATCATCGCGATGCCGCGGTCGCGCGTGTAGTCGCGGTAGAGGTCGAGCACCTTCAGGCGCACCGGCCCGCGGGGTCCCGCCAGCACGAGCGTATCGCCCGGGCCCAGATGGAGACGTCGACCCAGGCTCTCGGAGAGAGCCGTGCATCCTCCCTCTTCAAGTCGCGCGGTTTTCTTGGCGACATCGCCGTGCAGAAAGTCGATCGCCCCGCGCGCCGGTCCGGAAACCACGCCGAGCGTCACCGGGTCGCCATCCTCCGAGCGCGCCTCCACTTCGCGGAAGGTGCCGACCGCCGCGACGTCGGGCCGCGCTCCCCACCATGCGGCGGCTCCCTCGGGTAGCGTGTGCTCGAGGCCGAGCAGTTCGTTGGAAGCGGGGGCGATGAAGAGATCGGCCGTCAGCGTGCGGCCAGCCCAGCTCACCACGCTCCCCCGGAACGAGTGGATCATCACGCTGATGCCGACCGTCATCGCGGCGGCGGCGGCAAGCGCCGCCACCGTGGGAGCCGTGCGATGAAGCGACCTCATCGTCTGCTCAAGCGCAAGACGCGCCACCGGTGTGCCGCGCCTCCCCATCCGCAAGAGATGGGCCGACGCGCTCATCGCCTCCGGCACCAGAAGCGAGAATCCCGCCAGCACGAGGAACGCCGCGCCGAAGCCGAGCAGGGCCGGACCTCCATGCAGTGCTCCCAGCGAAAGGAGAATCGATAGGATCAACAAGCGACTTCCCCACCTTGCGAAGCGTCCGGCGGGTAGTGGAAAGATTTCCGGGGCCGCTCCCGGATGGAGCACCCTTGTGGGGTCGACAGCGGCCGCCTGTCGCGCGGGGATCCAGGCGGCGGCCAGTGACGCCGCCACTCCGGCGGCGATCCCGGCGAGGGCTTCCCACGGAGTCGGCCAGCCGCCATGCGCATCGACCGGAAGATAGAGCGCGGTCACGGTCTTTGCGACCGGAGCGGCCATCACTCCCGCCACCAGCGGTGAGATCAGCACACCGATCAGCGCCCCGACCCCTCCGCAGAGCCCGGCCTCCACGAGCACCATGCCGAGGATTTCGCGACGCCCGGTTCCCACCGCGCGCAGGATTCCCAGGGCCACGCGCCTCCGCACGACCGCCGCCGAGGCCGTGTTGCCGACAAAGAACATGCCGACCATCAGCGAGACCAGACTCAGCGCCGTGAGGTTCAACCGGAACGCCGAGAGCATCACTTCGACCTGTTTCGACCGGCGGGCCGGCGGCTCCACGGTGACATCGCTCGGGAGCAGGCTGCGGAGACGCGCGGCCACGGTATCCCGTTGAGCGGGATCTTTTATCTTCACCAAGATCGCGGAGAGTTCCCCCTGCCGTGCCGTCCATTCCTGCGCGGTGGCAATGTCGGTGGCCACTACCCGTCCTCCCGCGGCGGAGGCATCGCGCCCTCCGATCAGATGGGTGATCCGCAGGCGGCGTGGCGCGCCGGGCCCCTGCAGGCGAAGTTCGTCGCCGCGTTTCAAGCCGTGACCCGCGAGAAACTCCGGCGTGACCGCCAGCGCATTCGTCTCGCCGAGCCAGGAAGCCAGATCGCCGTTTTCCCCCCCTTCGGGCGGATCGAATCCAAGCAGGCCGCGGGCCGTGAAGGGGTCGATCCCCGCGAGCCGTAGTGATTCACCCGGGAGATCGGGAAGCGTCACCATCATCTCGACCAGAGGCGTGGCGGCGGCGACCCCGTCGCAGTGCTGCACGGCGGGGAGGACGCTCTCGGGAACGCGCCCCCGGATCTCCAGGTCGGCGCGCCCCGTCACCATCTCGAAGGCCTTGTGAAAACTCGCCACCGCGCTCCTGTTCGCGATCGTGATGGCGAGGAAGACCGAGACGCCGAGCGCAATACTCAGGATGCCAAGCAGGGCGGGGCGGGGATGATGGGCCAGCGGACGGATGGTTCCCCGCCAGCAGAGTTTCCACCAGTCGGCGGGGCGCCTGTTCATCGGGGGCTCTCGGCGCGTTCGGAAGCCGTGCGCAGGCGCCGCTCGAGACGCAGGAGGGCGTTGCGCGCGGTGATCTTCCCCCCTTCCTTGGTGCGCAGGTAGAAGACGTCCAGCGCCGCCTTCTGCTCGGTAGCGATACGGGCCGCCTCGATCGAGATGCCGCCGTGAGTGATCGCGCGCAGGAGGTGGTAGAGGAGTCCGAGCCTGTCTGGAGCCTGCACCTCGAGGATAGTGCAGGCGGGGTGGGCGTTGTTGTTGACCACCACCCAGACCGGCGGCTCCTCTCCCTCGTCCTCGACCGCCTTCGCCCGCCGCTTCAGGGAAGGGTACTGCGGTTCGGGAACGATGCGGCTGCCGGGCGCGGGAAGCAGTTCCTGCAAGTGCGCCTCGAACTGCTCGCGGTCGCGCTGTTTCGGCAGGGGATCGTTGCGGTGGTTGGAAACCTTGAAGATATCGAGCGCCAGGCTGTCGGCCCGGGTGTAGATGTCGGCACCCAGGACGTTGATGCCGGCGGCCAGGAAGGCGGCCGCGATGCGCTCCAGCAAGCGCTCGCGGTCCCAGCCGCAGACCATGACTTCGGCATGGCCCGCCTCGGGATGGTCGACCCACGAGATGACGGGATCCAGGTTGGATCCCTCCTCGCGCAGGCTCTGCTCGAAGAATTTCCTGAACAGCCGAAGGTGCTCCCCGATCTCCTCCGTGCCGCGCGACTGGAAGTAGCGTTCCGGCATTCCGTCGAAATGCGCCTCGATCTCCTCCGCGTAGCTTTCCGGGAGTGACTCGGCCACCTCTCGGTGGAGTTCCTCACGCCTCTTGGCCCGCTCGGCGCGGTAGCCGGCGCTGTCGTTCAGATAGGAGCGTGTCTGGTGGTAGAGCTGCCAGACCATCTGCTCCTTCCAGTCGCTCCACCCCTCGTCGCTGGTCCCCATCCCGTCGGCCAGGGTGATGATCATGAGGGCGTCGAGCGTTACCGGGTCGCGGATGACCGTCGCGAATTCCTCGACCGTCGCCGGATCCTCAATGTTGCGGGAGCGCGCGATGCCGCTCATCTCTCCGTGCGCGTCGACGAGCGAAATGAGCATCCGCTTGCGGGCGGGGGTGAGTTGCAGGCGGCGGGCCACCTTCTGGGCCGCCAGCGCGCTCGCCTCCTCGTGGCGTCGCGTGTTCGCCGCCTTGCCGGTGTCGTGCAGCAGCATCGCGAGGTAGAGGACCTCCGGATCCTCGAAGTGCCGGAAGATATCACCGTAGCGTTTCAGCTTCGGATCGGTGGCGAAGAGCAGGTCGTCGATCTTGTCGATGCAGCGGAGGGTGTGCTCGTCGGCGGTGTAGCGGTGGAAGAACTCGTGCTGGACCAGGCAGGTGAGCGGCGCGAACTCCGGCAGGAACTTCCCGAGGAAGCCGAGGTCGTGCATCAGGCGCAGGATCCGTCCGACCTGGCCCTTGCGCGAGAGGATCGAGAGGAAAATCGTGCGGTTCTCCTTGCCGTACTGGAAGGTCCGGTCGACGAGATGGAGCCGGCGCTTCACGAGGTCGCCGAGCTCGGCGGAGAACTCAAGGTTCCGCGTCTGCGCGAGCTGGAACGCCCTCATCATCCGCGCGGGATCGCGGTTGAAGATGTCGCGGCTCTTGGGAAAGAGCTCCCCTCCCCTGATCACCATCTCGTCGGTCTCCTCCGCGCGCTTGCCGAGGAATTTCGCCAGGATCCCCGGCTTCATCCCCTGCTCTTCGCGGATGCGCCCGAGCGCCAGCGTGGTGACAAGATGGATCCCGCGCGTGTGGCTGTAGTAGTCGCGCATGAAGGCCTCGCACCGGCGCAGGATGTTTTTTTCCGGGTAGCCGAGCGCCGTGGCCACCTTCCCCTGGAGCTGCAGGGTCAGCTGGTCGGTGGCTCGTCCGGTCTGGTAGTGCATCTCCGTGCGTACGCGCAGGAGAAAATCGTGCGCCTCCTCCAGCGTGCGGCGCTCGCGCTCCCGCAGGATCTTCTCCTCCACGAGCCGCGCGGTCGTCGCGGCGCCGGAGTGGAACATCCCGGTCCAGAGCAGATTCTGGTAATCGCGCAGCCCGCCGCATCCCGACTTGATGTTCGGCTCCTGCATGAAGACGCTTGCCCCGTAGCGGGTGCGGAGCTCCTTGAGATTCTCGAGGCGGAAGGCGATGTAATCCTTCTCCTTCCCGGTCACGCAGGCCGCGGTGAACTGCTTGCGGAAGGTCTCGAAGAGTTTTTTGTCGCCGGCCAGACAGCGGCATTCGATCATCGCCGTCTTGGTCATCATGTCGGCGTTCGCCTGGGTCAGGGCCCCCTTGATCGAGCGGGTTGCGTGACCGACCTTGAACCCGAGATCCCAGAGCGCCATCAGGCAGGCCGAAATGATCTTCTCCATCGCGGGTGTCGGCCTCGCACCGGCGTGCAGGAACGTGATGTCGACGTCGCTGCAAGGGTTGAGTTCTCGTCGGCCGTAGCCACCGAAGGCTGCTACCATCAGCCCCGGGATTTCCTTCGCCCCGGTCTCCTTGAAGGTCGCGAACCCGAAAATCTCCCTTAACAGGATGTCGACCATCTCCGCGCGGCGGCCGGCGATTTCTCGGCCCCCTCCCCCGGCGCGATGCCAGAGCTTCAGCCGGTGTTCCTCCTTCTTGCGAAAGCTCTGGAGCTTCGCGATCGGAAGTTCCTTCTCCCCATCCATGACGGCCGCGAGTTGGCACGCCACCTCCTCCTGGATGCGGGCGCGGTGTTCGGAGAGCGGGACGATCCCTTCCATCGCGTTCAGGGATTCCTCGCCGTGATGACGATCTCGACCCGGCGGTTGAGCTGCTGTTCGGCGACGCTCCCGGTGCCCGGCACGAGAAGTCGGCTTTTGCCGAATCCGGCCGTCGTGATCCTTGCCGGTTTGATCCCCATGTTCTTCGTCAACCACGCCTTCACTTCCTCCGCCCTTCTCATGCTGAGGGCCTGATTGTAGGCGTCGGTTCCGAAGGCATCCGTGTGTCCCTCGATCCGGAACGTGGCTCCGGAATTTTTCTCGATCAGGTAGCCGAGCTTGGTGAGCGACTGCGCGGCTTCGGGACGGAGGCTCGCGGCATCGTACTCGAAGAGGAGGTCCGTCGGCATGAGGATCGGGGCGGTTGCGGGTGTCACCACACCGCTCCCCGCGAGCAGATCGTCGAGCGAGCTGAAGCCGGGTTTCGCACTCCCTTTTCCTCCTTCTCCCCCACCCTCACCTTCCGCTTCAGCGGCGGAAATTTTTTCATCCAGCGCCTTCGAGAGGAGCGCAGTTTCCTTGGAGGTATCCGGCGTGGCAATCCCCGGGTTCTCCTGCGCCGCGTTTTCCAGTCCCATCCCCTTCCCGAGATGGAGAGCTCCCTGCGTCTCCGATCCCCCAGCCGTTTTCTCCGCGGGTAGGCTCTCCGTCGGCTTTGCGAGGAGAGATTCCTGCCTGCCTGCCGCGGCGGCGGAAGATGCCATCGGCGTTTCCTTCTCGAGACGGATAGGCTGGGGTGCGGTTTTCTTCACCGGTTCGGGTGCCTGTTCCTCCAGCGTCTTAGGATCGATCTCGACCCTCTTCATCCTAAAGGTGCGCGGAACAATTTCGTCGTATCCCTCGGGTGAGAATCCCGCGACCCTCCAACTCCTGGCCTTTTCAAAAAACAGAAGGTGGACGAGCAGGGAGAGAACGAGCGCCGCCAGAAAGATCCACACAAAGAGGGATCTCTTTTCCGGCACCGGTTTCTTTGTCATCACGGCTCCCATGAAGAAGAGATACGCTAGCCTTGCGTTTTCCTTACGGAAAGATTTCTTCCCTGTCCTCCCCATGGTGTTGGTGCTAGAGTCCCTCGTTCCCTTGAAAAAGGAATTTTTCCGGAAGCGTCCCAGCGGTTCCTTGGGACCGAGCGATTCGGGATCCATTCACATGATGGATAGAAGATTCTTTTTCTGGGTCAGGAATATCATCTTCTTAATTGTGTGAATACCAAGCCCCTGACACCATTTCTCCCAATTCCCATCGGCATGGAAGAGGATTTTCCGGCTGTGAATCGCCCCCGCACGGACGTGCATGCACCGGGCCCGGGGTGTTCCATGAAACTTCTTTTCCGACAATCACCACAGCCATTGGCAATGAGTTCACAAGTTGTTTGATAGGAACGCCCAACCAACGAGATCACCAGCAAAAAAACCCCATTAAAAATACATAAGTAACTTATTTATAATTACTTAAAAATATGTTCCATATGGAACATACCCAATGTTCACCTACCCCGATCATTTTGATGTCTTGGTTATCGGTGCCGGCCACGCCGGGATCGAGGCCGCTCACGCCGCCGCACGGATGGGTGCCAGGACGATGTTGCTGACGCAGAACGCCGACACAATCGGGCAGATGTCGTGCAACCCCGCCATCGGTGGGTTGGCAAAAGGACACATGGTCCGAGAGATCGATGCCCTTGGCGGCCTGATGGGTCTGAACACCGACGCCACCGGAATCCAGTTCCGGATGCTCAACGCCTCCAAGGGACCCAGCGTCCGCGCCCCCCGTGCCCAGTGTGACAAGAAGGCCTACCAGTTCCGGATCAAGGCGATCCTGGAGAATCTTCCCAACCTCAGTCTCAAGCAGGCCAACATCACCACGCTGATGGTCGAGGGGGACACGGTGGTGGGAGCCGAGACAAACCTCGGCCTCCGCTTTCTGGCCCGGAGCGTCATCATCACCACCGGCACCTTCATGAGAGGTCTCCTCCATGTGGGGCTCAAGAACCAACCGGGTGGCAGGATGGGGGACTCCCTTTCTACCCTGAGCGACAACCTCAAGGAGCTCGGCTTCGAGGTGGGGCGGTTCAAGACCGGAACCCCATGCCGCCTCTTGGCGAAGTCGATCAATTTCAGCAAGTGCGAGCGCCAGGATGGGGACACCCCAACCCCACTGTTCTCCCATATTTCGGAGAGCATCGGCCGGAGCAAGGACGACCTCCATACGCTCAATCATCACGACCCGGAGACCGGAATGTTCCATGTGGAACAAATTCCATGCTGGATCACCTACACTA